>Ga0136611_10000997_pt1 | contig 19304 bp, 14 predicted proteins | sample AntDrymUQ2232306_2_FD_106645 | JGI IMG/M metagenome (GOLD analysis project Ga0136611, IMG submission 106645) | Polar desert sand microbial communities from Dry Valleys, Antarctica - metaG UQ223 (23.06) | ecosystem: Environmental > Terrestrial > Soil > Desert | place: Antarctica: Dry Valley...
GCCTGCGCCACGCCTACGGCACCGTCGTCGCCGACATCGAGGCCGACCTGGAGGGCGAGGCGGAGACGGGGTCGGTCGACGTCGAGGAGCGGCACGCCCTGGCCCGCACAGCCGTGCAGACCGGGGATGTGGTGGTGGTGGTCGGAACCGCGGGTCTGCACGGCGTCCACGCCCTGGCCCGCCTCGTCCACGACGTGGTCGGCCTTGGCGTCCACCCGCTGCGCATCCTCCCCGTCATCAACCAGCCACCGCGGCGGGCAGGGCAGCGGGCCGAGGTCATCGCCGCCCTGGCCGAGCTGTGCGGCACCTCGGCCGGGCACCCCGCCCCGCCGCTGCACCTGCCCCGCCGCAAGGTGGACGAGGCCTTCCGCGACGGGACGGCGCTCCCCGCCGAGCTGGCCCGGGCCGCCGCCGCTGCCACGCTGGCCGTCGCCACCCGGGCCCCGAGCCTGCCTGCGGGCGAGGCCGTCGACCTCGACGCTCCCCGACTCGTGCGGCCTGGCACGCTGGGCGCTCTCGTCGGCGGGGACGGTGGGCAGGTTTGGTGACGGTGGACCCGAGCAGCGATCCCTGGGGCTCACTCCTCGTCGAGATCGAGCGCAGCGGGCAGAAGCGCCCCCGCCTCATTGGCGCCAGGGTGAGGGTCGCCGGACCATCGGCTCCTCTCGGCTACCGGGCTCGAAGCACGGGCTGTTCTCGCCGACGAGCGGAGGCTAACGGACGAGGGCTGGGCGGCCCTCTGCGCAGAGTTGGGCGTCGTGCTGGGTACCGGGCCCAGTTGGTGGGCGCCGCGACCGGTCGGGCCCGGGACGTCGAGGTCGGACGCATCGAGCCGGGGCTCAACGTGGCGCCCAAATCGGCCGCCACCAAGAAGTAGGTGCCATCGGCCGGCCGGGCGGATCGGCGAACGCACCGCATTCAGAGCGTGGCCCGAAGGGCGTCGGCGGGCTCAAGCGAAGCGGCTCGTATCGAGGGGTAGAGGCCGGCGAGCAGTCCGGTGGCGCCTCCGAGGAAGGGGGCGGCGAGCGGCACCCAGGGCTCCAGGACCGGGGTCCACGACCGGCTGGCCGAGACGACCACGACGACGACGACGCCGAGCGATGCCCCGAGGATCCCCCCGAGCAGCCCCTGGGTGGTGCTCTCCGCCAGGAACTGGGCGGCGATGTGGCGCCGGGCGGCGCCGAGGGACCGACGGAGGCCGATCTCGCCGACCCGCTCCAACACCGAGACGAGCGTGACGTTGGCGATGCCGATGGCCCCGACGAGCACCGAGAGCCCGCCGAGGAGAAGGAAGAGTGAGTTGAGGTCGCTCTCGATGCCAACCCGGACCCGCCGGGGCTCCGGCGGCGCCACCACCTTCAGCAGGCTTGGCTCACTCGGGCTCAGGGCCACCGGCACCTGCTCGGCGATCAGTGCGGAGGCCCCGATGCGGGTCTCCACCTGCAGGGCCCCTGGGGCGACGAGGCCGAACTCACGAGCTGCGGTGCCCTCGGGGATGACAACCGCATCGAGCAGGCCGGGCTGACGTTCGACATCGTCGAGGATCCCGATCACCAGGTAGAGGCGGTCGCCGATGAAGATGGCCGGCTGGCGGTCGAGCCGGGTGAGGTGTAAGCGTTCGGCGGCAGTGGGTCCCACCACGGCCACCCGGTCAGCCCGGGTCGAATGGCCGATGTCGGGCAGACGGCCGGTGGCCACCGTGGCCCGGACCGCCTCGAAGAGCCCGGGTGACGCCGCCTTGACCGGGAGCCGGAAGCGGCTCTGCCCTCTCGGGTCCTGCACGGGCACGCCCCCGACGAGCTGGCCCTTCAGGTCGACGTCGCTCAGGGTGCCGGCCGTGGTCACGCCGTTCAGCCGGCGCACTCGCGCCTCGCTGTCCCAGGGCAGGGACGTGACGAGCCGCCCCGACCCGCTGGTCTTCGGGGTCACCATCACGTCGGTGGCAGCCAACTGGTCGAACCGCCCGACGATCTGGTTCCCCGCCGTCTTCGAGAGACCCAGGGTGGCGACGAGGGCGCCGACACCGATCACGGTGCCGAGCGTCGTCAGCCCGCTGCGGCCCGGACGCCCGAAGAGGGTACCGACGCACTCGTCGAACAGGTCACGTCCGTTCATCCGCGGCCGGTAGCGGGACGGCGCCGCGTGCCGGCCTCGGCGCATCCGAAGAGTGTGGGTCAGGCCCGCCCGGTGGGCGGTCACCGCTCGACGCTCAACGAGCCGTCGACCATGCGCACCCGCCGGCTGGCGAACCCGGCGACGTGCTCGTCGTGGGTGATCACAGCGAGGGTGAGCCCGTCGGCCGACAGCTCGGAGAGCAGCTCGAGGACGCCAGCCGAGCTGCGAGAGTCGAGGTTTCCCGTGGGCTCGTCGCACAGCAGAAGACTCGGCTTGCCGAGGAGGGCTCGGGCGATGGCCGCCCGCTGGCGCTCGCCGCCGGAAAGGCGCGATGGCGGGAACTCGGCACGGCGGGCCAGCCCCACCCGTTCCAATGCGGCGGCGGCCCGCTGGCGGCGGCCCGCCCGGGGCTCGCCCCGGTAGAGCTCGGCCAGCATCACGTTCTCGAGGATGCTGCGGTGCGGTAGGAGGTGGAACGACTGGAAGACGAAGCCGATATGCCGGCCCCGCAACCCGGCGCGGGCGAGGTCGTCGTACCCCTCGACGTCGATGCCCTCCAGTCGATAGGTCCCGGCGGTGGGCCGGTCGAGCAGGCCGATGACGTTCAGCAGCGTCGACTTGCCCGAACCCGAAGGCCCGACGATGGCCAGCCAGTCGCCTTGGGCGATGACCAAGTCGACCGCCCGCAGCGCATGGACGGGGGGCTCGACCCCGTAGGTCCGCCAGATGCCGGTGAGCTCGACTACGCAGGCAGGCGACCCGGCCCCGTCGGATGAAGGGCCAGCTGGGTCAGCCAGCCCCACCGCCGTCACGGGCGACGGACGGTGGCCAGGAAGGCGGCGTTCTCCTGAGCGAAGGCACCCTCGAACTCCTTGCGCACCGCCTCCTCGACGTCTGCGATGTGCTTTTCCTCGCACTCCAGGTCGGCGGAGACGATAGCCACCTCCTCCTTCTGGAGCTTCAGTAGCGCCGGCCGGTCGACCTTCGGGTTCGCCCCTCCCCCGCCGATGCCCACCTTGGTGGCCGGTCCCACGAGGTCCTCCAGCTTCTCCTCGAGGTACCCGTCGACGTCGTCAGGCTTCTCGAAGCGGTGGCCGTCGGCGCGCATGCAAGCGGCCCATGCCGCATTGGCCTTGGCCATCCGCGGATCGGCCTCGATCCGGGCATCCAGCTCGTCCAGTTTGGTCTGCAGCGTGGAAAGGACCTGCGCCCCGCCGAAGGCCTCGTCGGTCGCCGTCTTGGTGCAGCCACCGAGGTCGGCGAAATCTCCCGAGTCGACGGCCCGGCTGAAAGTTGTGCCGACGTTCTTGCCGTACAGCGCCTTGTCGAAGGATGTCCGCTCGGCGGGCGCCAGGGAGGCCCGGTAGTCCGCGTTCGGCCCACGCGACGCCTCGGTGCGGCGCTGGTCGTAGAGGGTGGTGATCCCGTAGCCGAACTGCTTCTCGAAGTCCTCCTCCGACAGCGTCGCCGAGCCGACGAGCGCGGCGCGCTCGGCGGCCGGGTCGCCCGGGGTGTACTCGAAGCCCTGGCCCTTCATGCAGTCGCGGATGAGGTTCTCCACCAGCGTCTGGCGCTGCAGGATGCCGGCGGTGTCGAAGCCGAGCTGGTCCTCCACCGGCGCCTCCTTGGGGTCGAGGGCACCGTCTTTCGCGCCGTCGTTGTCACCGCCCCCGCAGGCGGGGACCAGGGCGAACAGCGCCCCGGCCAGGACGAGCGCCCGGATGGTCGCAGGTTGTCGGTGTCGTTCACGGCCCATTGTCAGCTCCTCGGGTGGATGCGGTCTTGGTGGCGGCGCCGACGACGACCTGGTCGCCGACATCGAGGGCACCGCCGATCGGTGCTATCTCCACCAGGCCCTTGGCGCTGAGACCCGGCCTGACCCGGACGGACCGGGTGCTCCCGCCGGTACCGACGATCTCGACGAGCGTGGTGCCGTCGGCTGAGGTGGACAGGGCGGCCAGCGGGGCGGCCAGCACCTCGGCTGCGGTGCTCCGCACGGCGATGCTCACCACGACGGCGGCCCCGTTCAGCGCGGGAGGGGCATCGGTGGGGACGATCTCGAGGAAGAACCGCTGGGCCTCGACGCCGTTGGTGCCCGGCCGGGTGGCCACGCTGGTGACCTTGCCGACGGCACGTATGCCCCGTTCAGGGTCTTCCAGCGTCGCGTCGGCGCCCTCGCGGACGAGCTTGGCGTCGTCGGCCGACAGCGACGCGGCCACGGTGACCTCGGAGCTGGTGACGGTCATGACTGGCCCGTCGGGCGGGTTGCCGGCCTTGATCGTCGCCTCGCCGACCCGGACGGGGAGCTCGGGGAAGAACACCACCTCGTCGGCCGCCACGTCGCCGTTCCCGGGGTCGAAGCCCACGTCGCTGAAGAACGCCCTGACCGCCCGGCGGGTGGAGCGGTCGAAGACGGCGTCCTGCCGGCCGGGATCGTGGCCCAGGCGGGCGAGGCCAGCCTCGAGCTGGCGCACGTCCTGCCCACGCGCCCCCACGGCCAGATCGCGGTAGTTCGGAATGTCGCCGCGGAGGGCCAGCACGGGCCGGCCAGAGACGGCGAGGGCCACGGACCCCTCGTCGAGGACGCTGTCCTCGGCCGGGGGGACGGTGACGATGGTGTTGCCCGACCGCAGCGTCGAGGCCGGGAGCGACACGGTCATGGGAGACCCGAACCCGACGGTTCCTCGCGTGACGACGTCCTCGGTTAGCAGCCGCCGCTCGACCGGGACGGTGATCAGTGAGGGGGTGGGCGCAGCGGTACGGGCCGCCTCCTCGGCCGGCGAACGAATGGTCCGCCCGGCCAGCCAACCGGCGGCCGATGACGCTACGACCGCAGCGATCACGAGCACGAGCGTCCGGTTGTGCTGCGCGCTCTTCCCCGTCACGGCGGGCGGGGAGGGTGGGTGGCCCGGATTCCCAGGCAACCCGAGTGGGTCCACGCCGCAACGATACGAGGTAGGGGGTCCGGGGTTGGGGGATCCTCCTGCTGCGGCCAACTACGGACGGGGACGGCCCGGCCCGCCCACGGTCGTGCGGGCCTCCACGGCGTCGGCGAGCTGACGATGGCCGACACGCAACCGACTCGAGGGCGGCGTCAATCACACACGCCGCTCCCGGTCGGCCTGGCGGACGGCCTCGTCGTCCGGCCCAGGGCCAGCAGCTCACCCCCAGGCCCGGCGCCAAATGCCACGAAACAGGGCGATCGGCCCGCAGTTTCGGCGACGTGGGGGCGGTGCGGCTTCGTGGCCCAGTGCTCGGCTCGGTGGCCACGCCCTCGGCAACGGGCTAGGACATGGTGGGCGTTGGCGGCCAACAGATGGGGGCGGACCCAGGCGCCATGGTCACATCTGCTTGACACAGGGCAGGGCGCCGGGCTACGAAAACGTTCCATTTGCCAAAAGCGGCCCGCGGGCCGGTAGCAACCTCGAGGAGCCAATCGTGGCGGTGGAAAGATCGGCTGAGCGAGCTGCACCCTCGTTGGGTGTTGCGGCACCCCGAGCCGTTGTGGCCGTAAACAGACCCGGAGACCAGCCGAACCCTGCCGGACCTCGCAACACGAGCGCCCGTCCGTGACGCGCCAGGTCCTGCGGACCAGCCTTCGCCACCCGTGCACGGTGCTTCTGCTGGCGGCGGTCGTGCTCCTCGTCGGGGTGTGGCAGGTGCGCGAGATGCGGGTCGACATCCTTCCCGAGTTCACCCCCCCCACGGTGGAGGTGCAGACCGAAGCTCTCGGGCTGTCGGCGTCAGAGGTCGAGCAGCTGGTGACCACCCCGATCGAGCAGGACTTCCTCAACGGGGTCGCCTTCCTCGACACGATTCGGTCCCGGACCCTGCCGGGCCTGTCGCAGATCCAATTGACCTTCGACCGCGGCACCGACATCTACAAGGCCCGCCAGGTCGTGCAGGAACGGCTGTCGCAGACCCACGTGCTGCCGAACGTCTCGAAGCCGCCCACCATGCTGCAACCGCTGTCGTCGACCAGCCGGGTGATGATGATCGGGCTCTCCTCCGAGTCGCTGTCGTTGCTGAAGCTCTCGGAGTTGACCCGCTGGACGATCCGCCCCCGCCTGAGCGGGGTCGAGGGCGTCGCCAATGTCAGCGTCTACGGCCAGCGGGAGCCGCAGGTCCAGGTCCAGGTCGACCCCGAACGCCTGCGCGGCAGTGGCGTCAATCTCGACCAGCTCATCCGGAGCACGGGCAACGCCCTGGTGGTCTCGCCCCTCAGCTACCTCGAGGCGTCGACCCCCGGCACGGGCGGCTTCATCGACGCCCCGAACCAGCGGCTGTCGATCCAGCACCTCCAGCCAATCCTCACCCCCGAGGACCTCGGGAAGGTCGTGATCGAGAAGGACCCGGCGAACCCGGACGGGCCCCAGCGGCGCATCGGCGAGGTGGCCACGGTGGTCAACGACCACCAGCCGCTCATCGGTGACGGCATGCTCACCAAGGGGCCGGGGCTGGTGCTCGTCGTCGATCGCTTCCCCGATGCCAACACCCTCGAGGTCACCCGGGACCTCCGGGCCGCGATCGACAGCCTCCGACCCGGGCTCTCCGGTGTCGAGATCGACGAGACGCTCTTCCAGCCGGCAACCTTTGTCGAGTCGTCAGTCGACAACGTCACCAAGGGCGTGGCCGCCGCCGCCGTACTGCTGCTCGTCGGGCTGGCGCTCCTGCTGTTTGGGTGGCGTGACGCGCTGGTGAGCGTGGTCGCCATCCCGCTCTCGCTGGTGGCCGCCACGACCGTCCTCCACCTGCGGGGCACCGCCCTCAACGGCTTCGTCCTCGCCGGCCTCCTCCTGGCCTTGGTGGTCCTCATCGACGATTCGCTGTCCGACCGGGAAGGCATCGTCGGCCGGCTGCAGCGGCGCCGGCTGGACGGACCGGCGGTGGCGGAGGAGGCTGCAGTGGAGGAGGCGTCGGCCGAGCGTCGGAGCCACCTGACCCACGCCACGATCATCATCGTGGTGGCGCTGGTGCCCGTGCTGTTCCTCGGGGGCCTGTCGTCCGAGTCGTTCCTCATCCCGGTGGCCACCTCCTACGGGCTGGCCGTGCTGGCCTCATTCGTGGTGGCGTCAACGGTCACGCCCGCCCTCAGCCTGCTGCTGGCCCCGAAGGGGCCGAGCCGTGAGCGGGGGTCGCCCTTCCGCCGGTGGATCGTCGCCGGTCACACCGCTGGGCTCCGGCGGGTCCTCAGGACCCCCCGGGTCGCCCTGCTGGCCGGGGGTGCTCTGCTGCTGCTCGGGGTGCTCGCCCTTCCCCGCCTCGAGCACTCGCTGCTCCCCAGCTTCAAGGACACCAACCTCCTCGTTCGCTGGAACGCCGCCCAGGGCACCTCGCTGCCCGAGATGAACCGGGTCCTCGGACTGGCCGGTCGCGAGCTGGCGTCGCTGCCGGGGGTCGAACGGGTCGGCGGCCACGCCGGCCGGGCCGTGGCTGGCGACCAGATCGTGAACGTGAACGGCGGCGAGCTGTGGATCACCCTCGACCCCAACGCGGACTACCGCAAGACGGTGACGGCCGTGAAGGAAGTGGTGGCGGGCTACCCAGGGATCGACCGCGAGGTCGAGAACTATCCCGAAGCCCGGGTGAACCAGCTGCTCGGCCAGACCGACAAGGCGGTCACGGTGCGCCTCTTCGGCATCGATCCCGGCGTCATGCGCAGCAAGGCCGACGAGGTGCGGGAGGTGATCGCCCAGATCGACGGGATCGTCGACGAGGAGGTGGAGCTCCAGGGTGAGGAGGCCAGCGTCGAGATCGAGGTCGACCTCGCCGCCGCCCAGCGCGTCGGCGTCGTCCCCGGTGACGTGCGCCGATCGGCGTCCGCCATGCTCTCCGGCATCCAGGTAGGCAGCATCTTCGAGCAGCAGAAGGTGTTCGAGGTGATGGTCATCGGCTCGCCGGAGACACGGGCCAGCCTGTCCAGCATCAGGTCCATGCTGGTCGCCACCCCCACGGGAGGCCAGGTCCCCCTGGGCGAGCTGGCCAAGGTCAGGGTCTCTCCCAGCCCTACGGTCATCCGCCACGACGCCGCATCAAGGAGCGTCGACGTCACGGCCAGCGTCCAGGGTCGCAGCCTCGACGCCGTCATCGCTGACGTCGAGCGGAGCCTGGCCCAGGTGAAGATGCCGCTCGAATACCACGCCGAGCTCCGTCGGGGTCTCGGCGACCAGCGCAGCGCCGAACGCCGGGTCCAAGCCATGGCGCTGGCCGCCGGCCTGGTGATCCTGCTGCTCCTGCAGGCCGCCTTCAACAGCTGGCGCTTGGCCGCACTCTTCCTCGTGACCGTGCCCTTGGCGCTCTCGGGCGGGGTCATGGCCGCGGTGGCCACAGGTGGGGAGTTCTCCGTCGGATCGTTCGTGGGCCTGATCGGAGTCCTTGGCATCACCATTCGCCACGGCGTCATGCTCGTCCGCCACTTCCAACACCTGGAGGGCTCCGAGGCAACAAGAGCCACGGTTGTCACCCAGGGAACCCAGGACCGGGCCCCGCAGATCGTGATGACCGGCCTTCTCACGGCGCTGGCCGTGGCCCCCTTCGCCCTTCTCGGCGAGGTCGCCGGGCTCGAAGTGGTCCGACCGATGGTCCTGGTCCTCCTCGGGGGCCTGGTCACGGCGACGATCGTGAACCTGTTCCTCGTGCCCGCCTTCTACCTCCTGTTCGGGCATCGCCCCCAGGAGTCGACGGCCGCCGTGTCGCCATCGCTGATTAAGACACCCCGCCCGGTCGGGCAGTAGGAGATCGTCATGAAGCACCTGATCCCAAGCACCGTCCTGCTCGTCGCCGCCCTAACGGGCTCGGTCGCCTGCGCCGAGAGCGACGCGGCCGTGAACAACGAAAAGCCGGCGACGCTGGAGAAGATCGAGGGGAGCGACCTGAAGAGGATCATCCTGCTGGAACGGGCGGCGAAGCGGATCGACCTGCAGACCGAGCCGCTGCGGGAGGCCAACGCCCCGGACGTGGTCGCGGCCACCGGGCCCAGCCCCGCTGGTAGGACCGCTCTGCCCTACACCGCCCTGCTGTACGACAAGACCGGGGCCACGTTCACCTACATCAGCCCCAAGCCCCTCGAGTACCTGCACCAGGCGGTGACCGTCGAACGCATCAAAGCAGGCGTGGTCGTGCTCTCCGCCGGCCCCCCGCCCGGCACCGCGGTCGTGACCCGGGGCGGCGCCCAACTCTTCGGGGTGGAGACCGGGGTCGGAAAGTGACTGACCCGGGCGCCGTCCGCTGTGACCTGAGGGCCCCAAGCGGAGCGGGCGGCCGACGCCAATGATGCGTTGGATCGTCGGCTCGGCGCTCAAGTACCGGTTCCTCGTCGTGGCGGCCGCCGCCATGATGATGTTCATCGGCTTCGAGCAGATCCAGAACCAGCCCGTCGACGTCTTTCCAGAGTTCGCTCCACCGAAGATCGAGGTCCAGACCCTCGCCCCCGGCCTGGCGCCGGCCGAGGTGGAGAGCCTGGTGACCGTGCCGGTGGAGGAGGCGCTCAACGGGTTGGCCGGGCTCGACGTGCTGCGGTCCAAGTCGGTCTCCCAGCTCTCCGCCGTCGAGCTGATCTTCAAGCCGGGTACCGACGTGCTCCGCTCCCGCCAGCTGGTGCAGGAGCGGCTCTCGGGCGTCACGCCGCAGTTGCCCAGCTGGTCGGGCACGCCCTTCGTCCTCCAGCCGCTGTCGGCCACCAGCCGGGTGATGAAGATCGGGATCACCTCCGACACGATCCCGATCCTCGACCTGTCGATGATGACGTACTGGACGATGCGGGCCCGCCTGCTGCGGGTACCTGGCGTGGCGAACATCGCCATCTGGGGCGAGCGGCCCAAGACCCTTCAGGTCTCGGCCGATCCCGAGCGGCTGAAGCAGCAGGGCGTGACGCTGGACCAGGTGATGGAGGTCACCGCCGACGCCCTCGACGCCGGCCTCCTCAAGTACTCGAACGGCGCCCACGTCGGCACCGGCGGCTTCCTCGAGACGCCGGGCCAGCGCCTCCCGGTCCGGCACAAGCTGCCGATCTACTCAGCGGCAGACCTGGGCAGGATCCCGATCGAGGTGCCCGAGGGCGACCCGGTCCGCCTCGACCAGGTGGCCACGGTCGAGGAGAGCACCAACCTGCTCATCGGCGACGCCGTCATCAACGACGGCCCCGGCCTCATGCTCATCGTCGAGAAGCTCCCCTGGGGCAACACCCTCGACGTCACCCGCGGGGTCGAGGAGGCCCTGGCCGAGATGAAGCCCGGGCTGCCGGGCTTCGAGATCGACACCACCATCTTCCGGCCGGCCAACTTCGTCGAGCAGGCCATCGACAACCTCACCGACTCGCTGGTGCTCGGTGCCTTCCTCGTGGTCCTGGTCCTGGTCCTGTTCCTGTTCGAGTGGCGTAGCGCCCTGATCAGCGTCATCACCATGCCCCTGTCGCTGGTTGCTGCCCTGCTCGTCCTGGCCTGGCGGGGCAGCACGCTCAACACCATGATCCTGGCCGGGCTGGTGATCGCTATCGGTGCGGTCGTCGACGACGCCATCGTCGACGTGGAGAACATCGTCCGCCGGCTCAGGTTGGAGCGCGCCAACCCGACGGGCAAGTCGACGGCGTCGGTGATCCTGTCCGCCTCCCTAGAGGTGCGCGGCGCCGTCGTCTACGCCTCGTTGATCGAGGCGCTGGCCCTGGTGCCGATCTTCTTCCTGCAGGGCCTCACCGGCGCCTTCTTCCGCCCCCTGGCCACCTCCTACGCGCTGGCCGTCATGGTGTCGCTCGGCATCGCCCTGCTCGTGACCCCGGCCCTCAGCCTCATCCTGTTCCGCAACGCCAACCTGGAGCGGGGCGCCTCGCCGCTCGTCGGCTGGATGCAGCGGGCCTACGGGGCGGCGCTGGCCCCGTCGGTGCGGCGGCCGGTCGGCGCCTTGGCCCTGGTGGCGGCCACCCTGGTCGCCGGGGTCCTGGTGGTCCCGACCCTGGGCCAGGCCCTCCTCCCCGACTTCAAGGAACGCGACTTCCTCATGCACTGGGTGACCGCCCCGAGTACGTCGCTCCCCGAGTCCAAGCGCATCACCACCCAGGCCAGCAAGGAGCTGCGGGCCGTTCCGGGCGTGCGGAACTTCGGCGCCCACATCGGCCAGGCCGTCCTGGCCGACGAGGTGGTCGGGGTCAACTTCACCGAAAACTGGATCAGCATCGACCCCGAGGCCGACTACGACAAGACGCTGGGCTCGGTCCAGGAGGTGGTCAACGGCTACCCCGGTTTGCAGCGCGACGTGCAGACCTACCTGAAGGAGCGGATCCGTGAGGTGCTCACCGGCTCGGGTGACGCCATCGTCGTGCGCATCTACGGCGCCGACCTGAACGTGCTGCGGACCAAGGGCGACGAGATCAAGAGCGTCCTCGGCGGGATCCCCGGGGTCATCGACGAGAAGGTGGAGCTGCAGACCGAGGTCCCCGAGATCCAGGTGGACGTGAACCTCGAGGCCGTGCAGGCCCACGGCCTGAAACCCGGCGACGTCCGCCGGGCGGCAGCCACCCTGATGGCGGGGGAGGAGGTCGGTGACCTGTTCGTCGAGGGCAAGACCTACGACGTGATGGTGTGGAGCCAGCCGGAGACGCGGTCCAGCTTGTCGAGCATCCGCGACCTCCTCATCGACACCCCGAACGGGCCCGGTCCGCAGGTGCGCCTGGGCGACGTGGCCTCCGTCGAGGTCAAGCCGACCCCGAACGTGATCCGCCACGAGAACCTGGCCCGTCGCATCGACGTGAGCGCCAACGTGGAGGGGCGTGACCTTGGCTCGGTCGTCGGCGACATCGAGAGCCGCCTGGGCAAGGTCGATATCCCGCTGGGCTACCGGACCGAGCTGCTGGGCGAGTACGCCGAGCGGCAGGCCGCCCAGGGCCGCCTCATCCTGTACTCGGGTACGGCGATCCTCGGCATCTTCCTGCTGCTGCGAATCTCGATGAGGAGCTGGCGCCTGGCCTGCTTGGCCCTGTTCACCCTCCCGGTGGCGCTGATGGGCGGTGTCCTGGCCACCTTCTTCTCCGGCGGCATCATCTCGCTTGGCTCGATCATCGGGTTCTTCACCGTGCTCGGCATCGTGGCCCGCAACGGGATCATGCTGATCAGCCACTTCCAGCACCTCGAGGCGGAGGAGGGTGTGGCCTTCGGGCCGGAGCTGGTGATCCGGGGCGCCAAGGAGCGGGTGGCGCCGATCATGATGACGGCTCTCACCACCGGCCTGGCGCTGCTGCCACTCGTCATCTTCGGTGAGATCGCCGGCCAAGAGATCGAGCACCCCATGGCGATCGTCATCCTCGGTGGGCTGGTGACCGCGACGCTACTGAACCTGTTCATCGTCCCCACCCTGTACCTCCGCTTCGGCAAGAGCAGGAAGGAGCAGGCCCGCCTCGCCGCCGAGGCAGCGGCCTGACCGACGGGTTGTCGGCGGCGATGCCCAGCTCCGCAAGAGCGCCACTTCGTCATCAACCCCAACGGCCCGACCGGTGAGCTGTAGGCGGGGCGGCGGCCGAGACCTGGGTCACGACCACCGGCCACCTCGGCCAGATAGAAGGCCCTCAACGCCGCCGGCGTGCGGTCAGTCGCCGTCCTCGCCTGTGTCGCTGTCGGCCTTGCTTCCGACGACGTTGAAGTCCTGGTCGAGCTGGACATCCACCTGGGCACCGTCGGCCTTGGTGACCTCGACCTCGTAGAGGCTCTCCTCGTCACCCTCCTCGGTGTCGGTCACTCGGCCGCCCCCGGTGGACGCCAAGGCCGCGGCTTCGGCCCTCGCGAGGGATTCGCCCGTGATGGGCCGCTCGGCGGCGTCGTCGCCGGTGATGGCGCTGCTCCCGGCGCCGGCCACGCCGGTGCCGAGGGCGGCGATGGCGATCAACGCCCCGCCGCCGATGATGATCTTCGTCCTCTGTTTCATGTCGTCTCCTGAGGTCGGTTTCGTTCGGTGCACCGATCATGCCGAACCAGACATGAATCTCACCTGACAGCCGGGTACCGGGCATCGGCAGCCCAGCCAGGGCCGTACGCCCAGGCGAGATGAATCCCGGATGACAAGGGCTCGGATCGGTTTCAGTGTGGCGTCAGGGGCTGCGTCCCACGATCCCCCCAGCCGAACCTCGGCCCCGAAAGGAAGTCCACGATGAAGAGTGTCCTAGAAGGAGGCTCGGCCGCTGCCCTGATCGCCGGCGGTTTCGCCAAGGTCGTTGCGGCGGCCGCGGCCAGCCCCCTGGGACGGGCGGGACATCGCCACCCGCGTGACCCACTTCGTCGCCTACAAGGAAGGGCGCGTCCTCGAGACCGCCGTCGATTACTACGCCCAGGACGATGCGGGCAACGTCTGGTACTTCGGCGAGGACGTGTCGAACTACGAGAACGGCGTCGAGGTCAACAAGGACGGGACCTGGTCCGCGGGCAAGGACGGCCCGCCCGGGATGATCATGCCCGCCCAGCCCAAGGTCGGCGACGGCTACCGTCCCGAGAACATCCCCGGGCTGGTCTTCGAAGAGGTCACGGTGAAGGCGACGGGCAAGACCGTCCAGGGCGGCCTTGGCATCGGCTCGAGAAGCGCCAGGTGCCGAGGTTCCCCCACAGAGAGCTGGACGACGCGCTCGATGCCCTGCAGACGGCCGTCGACGACCGTGACGCGACTGGAGCCGGGCAGGCTGCACTCGGTGTCGGCCATGCTGGCCTCGACCTGGAGTTGCGGCCCCGGCCGCAAGCCGAGGTTGACCGGGCCCGCATCCGCCTTTGGGAGGATCAGGTCCTCCTCGACCACGAGGCCGCCGATGCTGGCGCCGTTGCCGGGGACCAGGTCATCATCCGAAGCATCCGAGACCAAATCCGCTGACGAACGCTGCGAGGCCCCGTGAAACTGCTGCTGGTTGAAGACGACGCCAAGATCGCCACAGCAGTGGCGCGGGGCCTCGAGTCCGAGGGCTTCGATGTCGAGGTGACCGGCGACGGCGCAGACGGCCTGTGGCGGGCCACCGAGGGCGCCCACGACCTGATCGTCCTGGACATCATGCTGCCGGGCCGCAACGGCTATCAGATCTGTGCCGACCTCCGGCGGGCCGGGATCTGGACGCCGATCCTGATGCTCACGGCGAAGGACGGCGACCTCGACGAAGCCGAGGCGCTTGACACCGGCGCCGACGACTACCTCACCAAGCCGTTCTCGTTCCCCGTCCTCGTCGCCCGGATCCGGGCCCTGCTCCGCCGATCCGGCGGGCGGGGGCCGGTCCCGGTCGAGGTCGGGGACCTGCGGATCGACACCGCCGAGCGGAGAGTGTTCGTCGGCGACACCGAGGTGACGCTCACCGCCCGCGAGTTCACCGTGCTCGAGTTCTTCGTCCGCCGGGCCGGGCAGGTGCTGACCAAGGACGAGATCCTGGCCGGCGTGTGGGACTCCGACTTCGACGCCGAGTCCAACATCGTCGAGGTGTACATCCTCCGTCTGCGTCGCAAGATCGACGACCCCTTCGGCCGTCGCTCCATCGAGACGGTTCGGGGAGCCGGGTACCGGATCACAGCGCCGTGAGGAAGAGGATCACCGCGCTGGCCACGCTGGCGGTCATCGCCGTGCTCGGCGCGGCCAGCGTCGCCCTGGTGCTCAGCCAGCGCCGCCTCCTCACCCGGCAACTCGACCAGAGCATGATCGCCCTGGTCGACGACGTCACCGCACAGATCAGCGAGGGCCGGCTCCCGACCACGATCACCCGGCTCGGCGAGGACGACACCATGGCCCAGGTGGTGGTGGGCCGCACCGTTGTGGCGGCCAGCGCCAACATCGCCGGGAAGCCACCGGTGGCGCCGCCACCGCGCAGCCGTCAGGCGATCCGAACGGTCACCGGCCTTCCTCACGATGACGCCGCCTTCCGACTCGTGTCCCGGCGGCTCGACCAACCCGAGGGGCAGGTCGTGATCCACGTCGCCGGGATCCTCGAGGACGTCGACGACAGCACCACGGTCCTCGCCACGTCGCTCAGCCTCGCCATCCCGGTGGTGGCGACGCTGCTCGCCGCGCTGATCTGGTTGCTGGTGGGACGCACGCTCCGGCCGGTCGAGGCGATCCGGGCAGAGGTGGCCGACATCGGCGGATCGGACCTCTACCGTCGGGTGCCGGTCCCTCCCGGCGACGACGAGATCGGGCGGCTCGCCCGGACGATGAACACGATGCTGGAACGGGTCGACGATGCGTCCCAGCGCCAAGCCCGATTCGTGGCCGACGCCTCCCACGAGCTCCGCAGCCCCCTCACCCGGATCCGCTCAGAGCTGGAGGTCGATCTGGCCCACACCGAGAGGGCCGACCTCGCCGCCACCCACCGCAGCATCCTGGAGGAGACGGTCGGATTGCAGCACCTGGTCGACGACCTGCTCCAGCTGGCCCGCACTGATGCCGTGACCTCCCCGGGGCCGGCCGGCGACCGAGTCGACCTCGATGACATCGTGCTCGCTCTCGCCCGGCGTCTCCGGGCCGACGGGCGCGTCGTGGTGGACATCACCGGCGTCTCCCCGGTCCAGATGGTCGGCCACAGCGCCCAGCTCACTCGCGCGGTGGGGAACCTGGCCGAGAACGCTGTCCGGCATGCCACCAGCACGGTCACGCTGACGCTGGGCGAGCTCGACCACCGGGCCGTCCTGACCGTGGACGACGACGGCCCCGGCATCCCGCCGGAGGACCGGAAGCGGATCTTCGACCGCTTTACCCGCCTCGATCAGGCGCGCACCACGACTGCGGGCGGCGCCGGCCTCGGGCTGGCCATCGCCCGTGAGATCGTCGAGCGCCACAGCGGCACCCTCGTCGTCGACCACCAGCACCAACCGGGGGCCCGCTTCGTGCTGACCCTGCCGCTGAGCCCCGAGGATCTCAGCAGCTAGGGCCGGGTGAGAGGGAACCTGGTCAGACGGACATCTCCCGATCACTCGGCCAGTTCGGCTGGAACACTACGAGGGGGTGCCTGACCTGCGACGAGGCGCCGAAAGGGCCTCTGAGCTTCGGTTTCAACCGGTCCGGGTTCGAGTCGAGGGTGAGACCAACATTGGTGACCCGACGTTTGCTTCACCATGAGAAGCGGGGCAGTTGCGGCCGCGACCATCAGCCTCCTCGGCCGCCCACTTCACCGAGGTGACGGAGGTCGACGCGGGGCCCGTCGCCCAGGTCCACCCGGTCGGAGCCGGGCCCCGTCGCAGTCCTTATGGGCTCGGCCGGGTCCTGAGCGAGAGGGGCCGTTCTCCGCCTTCAGGGGTAGCAGAGCGTCTGCTCGGTGATCGACACCAGACGCTCCGCCTCTGCCGGCGTCACCCTCTGGCCTTGCGTGCTGAACCGCTTTGAAGCTTGCGCCACCACCAGCTCTCGCGGCGTCCCACTCGCCAACGCCAAGCAGGTGTTCAGGCCGACCTTCATCAAGCGCCCCTCGTCCCGTCTCGTGGCGACGATCCCCGGCTTCGCCAGGGCGAGAGTGCCCAGGAACGCAGACCGCTTCGCCGGGTCGATCGTCGTCCCCGACCCCGTCGTCGACCCGTCCGTGGTCAGCTGACCGGCGCCACCTCCGCCGCATCCGGCCACCACAACCAAGGCCACCACAACCAAGGCCACCATGAGCGTTCGCATCCTCGGATGCCTGCCACGAACATCCGGCCGCCGAATGTGGTGGCGGCGCCAGCTGATCTCGTCCACGCCCAGGCGGAACAGGCCGTCCAGCCGACCCGGATCCAGGTCGGAGGCCACGACCCGCTCGCAGGCCCGGCCGCCGGTCCTCCACGACACCCGGCACAACCGGGCGATCGACATCTTGTCCATCCGGGTGGCCAGCCACGCCAGCAGCTCATCGAAGTCGCGGGTCAGATGGGCACCCGGCCGGGCGAACGGCACCCTTCGACGACCACACCGTGGGTCGGGCAGACCAGCGTGCGCAGATGGCTCGCACCTCGACCCGCCAGACGCCCAGGTGCAACTGGCCTGAGCCACATCGAGACGGCGCGAATCGCTGGGCGCTGTCGGGCTCAGGTAGCGGGGGTGGGCGTGGGAGTCGTGGGAGGTGCGGAGCGAAGCACCTGCACCTCGCACCTGAGGCCGGGTGCCCGTGCGAGGCGGGCGTCTGCTGTCACGAGCGGGCAGCGAAGGACTTCGGCGAGGGCGACGTAGGCAGCCTCATAGGCCGTGACGTTGGCCCGCAGCTCGTAGGCCCGGCGCATCAAGGGCAGCGCCGGGAAGCGCGCCAGCTCCAGCGCTTCGAGGTCATCGAGGGCCAAAGCGAAACGCTCGTCGCTGAGGTCCCCGAACAGCCAGCGCCTCCGCAGCGCTGCCACCGTTTCGACGTCGACAAGCTCAGGGGCGTGCAGATCGGTTCGGGCGACGTGGTCGCGAGCCAGGGCTCCGTCATCACCATCGTCGGCCAAGACGTTGACCATCACGGACGCGTCGATGACGATCACCGCCGGTCCCGGTCGGCGGCAATGTCGTCGACCGCTTGGTCGAGACCGACCCGGCCGCCGCGTCGACTGGCGATCCGGTCCAGCACCTCCGCCATCGGCGGTCGGGCCGTGAGCCTCGTCAGCTCCTCGGTCAGGTACTGCTGCAAGGACTGCCCGTGCTGGAGGGCACGTCGCTGCAGCTCGGCGTGCACATCGTGGGGGAGATCCCGGACCAGCACGTTCGGCATGCTTACATTCTGCAAGCACACGTGGCGCCGAGTCAAGTCTTGTCGTCGCCTCACAACGCCGGATTGCGGCCGGCTCCCTCGTCCGTCGTCGGGCAGCGGCGCACCATCGCGAACGCGCATGGCTATGAAAGGCATTGCAAGTGCAGCAGACATGCGCTAGAAACACTTCGAGGGCTGCCGCAGCGGTGGTCTGACAGGCTGCGGTGCCGACTTCGACGGGAGGTCTGATGAAGATGGTCGTGCTCCGGCTGGGGGCGCTGGACTGCGATGAAGGCGAGGCCGCCGGATGAGGCACGTCGCTGCCGACGCTGGGTCCTGGGGCTCGCCGCTGCTCGAGATCGAGCGGAGCGTGCAGGAGCGGGCCAAGGTCCTCGCCCTCGACATGGCCCGACCTGCGGGGCGGGCGGCCCTGCGCGACCTCCTCGATGAGGAGGTCCTCACCTGGTCAGCCGACGTGAAGCGGGGCATCCGCACCTACGACCTAGCCGACCCGGCCGGCGTCACCGAACGGGCCTGGCGCAACCTGGCCGGCTACGGCCCACTCGAACCGCTCCTGGCTGATCCCGATGTCTGGGAGATCATGATCAACGCCCCCGACCAGATCTTCGCCAAGCGCCATGCCGGCACCTCCGGCTACCACGACGAGGTCTTCCACGACGACGAGCACGTCCTGCGCACCCTCACCAAGATCCTGAACGACGCCTCGGCCAGCCACCGCAAGCTCGATCCCGCCGAGGGGCTGCAGGACGCCCAACTCGACAACGGGAGCCGGCTGCACGTCGTCCATGCCGACATCGGCCGGGACGGCCACATCCTGGTCAACATCCGCAAGTTCTCGGGCATCCAGATCCGTCGCCTCGACGAGCTGGTGGAGCGCAACATGCTCGACGCTCCCGTGGCCCGGTTCCTCCAGGCCGCCGTGCGGGCCCGCCTGTCCATCGTCTTCGCCGGGCCGCCCGGCTCGGGCAAGACCACGCTGCTCACCTGCTGCGCCGCCGAGCTCGACCCCAGCCTGCGAGTGGTGGTGGCCGAGGAGGTGTTCGAGACCGACGTCGCTCTCCCGAACGTGGCCCACATGCAGACTCGGCCGGCCCGGGGCGAGCGCCGCGAGGTCGATCTTCGCCGCCTGGTCGCCGGCTTCCTGCGGATGGCCCCCGATGTCGCCATCGTGGGTGAGGTCCGCGACCGGGAGGCGCTGCCGCTGCTCCTCACCCTCAGCTCGGGAGTGAAGGGCTACACCACGATCCACGCCGGGTCTGCCCGCCAGGCGCTGACCCGCCTGCGCTTCGTCTGCCAGCTGTCCGACACCGGCGCCGAGTTGCCGATCTCGGCGCTCAACACCCTGGTGTCGGAGTCGATCGACCTCGTGGTGCACTGCGCCCGGCGGGGGGGTAGGCCCCAGGTCACCGAGGTGCTGGCCGTCGAGGACCTCCAGACCGGTCCCGATGCCACGACCTTCACCACCACCGACCTGTTCCGACGAGCCGGCCCGGGTGCCGCCCTGCGCTGGACGGGGCAGCTCCCCGTGCGGGCCACC
>Ga0136611_10000998_pt1 | contig 19295 bp, 16 predicted proteins | sample AntDrymUQ2232306_2_FD_106645 | JGI IMG/M metagenome (GOLD analysis project Ga0136611, IMG submission 106645) | Polar desert sand microbial communities from Dry Valleys, Antarctica - metaG UQ223 (23.06) | ecosystem: Environmental > Terrestrial > Soil > Desert | place: Antarctica: Dry Valley...
CGAGATCGTGCTGGCTCGAGTGCCCGCCGCGCCGGAGCAGCTCGCGCGCGAGGTCGTCGGGTTCGTCCATCGCCTGCGCGAGGCGGACCTGACCAAGGTGCCAGGCATCGCCGAGACGCTCGACTGGGCGGCGGCCCTGCTGAGCCTGGGCGCACGCGAGCTGTCGGCCGAGATCATCGACGAGACCCTGGGCGTCGTCCTCAAGTACGAGGAGGACATCCGCCAGCTCCGTGGCGAGCAAACGAAGCGGATGCTGACCGAGGTCCAGGGCTGAGCCATGGCGCTGGAAAGAGGCCCAGATGACCCGGGGCGACCCGCCCGCGTCGACCTCCATTGCCACACCCGCGCGAGCTTCGACGGGGTCGCCGAACCAGAGGCGCTCGTCGAGCGGGCCACGGCGCGCGGGCTGACCCACGTGGCGATCACGGATCACGAGACCCTCGAGGGTGCACGCCGCGCCGCGGCCTCCGCGCCCGCGGGGATCCAGGTGCTCATCGGGTGCGAGGTGAACACGCCGGAGGGCGATCTCATCTTCGTGTTTCTCGAGCGGGCCTTGCCCAAGGGGCTGTCGGCGCGGGAAGCGATCGCGGCCGGGCGGGAGCAGGGGGCGCTCATCGGGATCCCGCACCCGTTCGACGCGGCTCGGCGCTCCCTGCTGCGCGATCCCGCGAACGAGGGTCTCGTGGCCCTGGTCGATTGGGTCGAGGCCTGGAACGGACGGGTGGCGCACCGGGCCTCGAACGATCGGGCCGCGGCCCTCGCGAGACGCGCTGGTGTGCCCGCGATCGGCGTGTCCGACGCGCACACGCTCCTCGAGGTCGGTAGTGTTCATACGACGATGACCGGTGACCCGTCGACACCGGCTGGGCTCATGGAGGCTCTGCATGGCGAGCTCATGATCGAGGGTCCAGTCGGGACAGCCGCTCGGGGCAGATTCTCGCGGCTGAACCGAACCGGGTCCCGTCGTGCTGGGGCGACCCGGTGACGGCAGGCGTGCTGCTTCCTCGACCGGACCCGACCTGTCCGTACCTGGGACTGACCGACGATCCAGAGACGCACTTCGCATTCCCGTCGACCGCGCAGCGCTGCCATGCGAGCGCTCGGCCGGCATCCATCGACCATGCCAAGCAGGCCCGGGATTGCCTGACTGCCCAGCACGTCGATTGCTCGCGATATCGTCCGCCAGCCGTCACGCCCGCCCCTGGGGGACGCCTCCGCGGTGCCGTGGCCGCAACCTCAGTCGAACGTGTTCGATCGGTCCGTGACGAGGGTCAGGTGGCCCCGCCCGCGGGACGCTTGCGGCATGCGCGCAAGATCACGGGACTGGCCCTGATCATCGGCGTCGCCGTGGTCGGCACGCTGCTCGGTTCAGGCGTCGGTACGCTATCGGGGTTCCGCTCGAACGCAACGCCGTCGCCTGATGCCCGCGGAGCCCCGGTGATCGTCGATCCGGGTACGCCATCCGTCGCACCATCGAGAACCCCGCCCTCGGCGACCCCGGCGGCTTCCCAAGCGGCGACCGCGGCGGCTTCCCAAGCGGCGACCCCTGCTCCTGCGTCGGCGCTCGCCACGCCGACCGCCGCCGCGAGCCCGCAGGTCTACGTGGTCCAGCGCGGAGGCACGCTCCTTGCGATCGCCGACACGTTCGGTTTGGCCTTGGCGGACCTGGTGGGCGCCAACGACATCAAGGATCCCAACCTCATCGTCGTGGGTCAGCGCTTGATGTCCCGCGTCCGTAGCCCAAAGCGCGTCCCGGACGTCCGGTCCGCATGTGCGCTTCGGACACCGTCCCAATCCTCTGGACCCCGCGGTCTATCCGGGCTCGCGTGATTCGCCATTTCCGCGCCTGGGTTAGTATAGACGAATCGTGGGTAACGCCCACGCCGGAACCAAAAAGAGGTAGCACGCACATGCGAACCCGATTGCCGCAGCTCAGCGGTCTTCTGGGTGGGCTAGTCCTAGCGGTCTTTGCGGCTGCGACGGTGGCTGCCTATTCAGGTCAAGTCGCCGGGACCGTCGAAGTCTCAGGACCTTCCGGCCCGCAAGCCTGCAACACGCCGATCACGATCACGGCCCGCATCGAGGACTTGGCAGGTGACCCGATCGAGGGTCAGCCGGTCGAATGGTCCTTCGAGAGCGGTAACGTCGCCGGGGACAAGATCCTCGACACGACGACCACCACGAACAGCAGTGGGATCGCGACGACGCAGATCCAGTTCGCGTGCTCGCCACGCTCCGTCACCATCCTGGCGACCGCCGACGACGTGTCCGGCTCCGTCCTGGTCGCGACGTCGGGGGAGGGCCTCCCGCGAACCGACACGACCACACAGTCGTCTCTGCCGGCCATCCTGCTCGCCGCCCTGGCGGTCCTCATCGGCTCCCGCACGATCCTCCGCCGCTTCGCCAGCGTCCGTCGCTGATGGGCAACGGCGCAGCCCTCCGGCCGTGCCGTTGACTTGACCCGCGTTCCACCTGTCTCCTGGCGCCTGCCGGGCCCACTCGTGCCCCCGCCGACATGACGCCTCCGCCGCCCGCCCGGCGCCGTCGCCGACGTTCACCAACGATCCGGCGGCTCGCGCGAGCGATCGGCCTGGGGGGCGGCCGCGTGCGGGGCGCCGTCCTTCTCGCTGCCCTTGGGTTGGCCAGCATCGCCGTCCTGGTTGGCCTCGACGTGGGCACGGGCCCCGGCACGTCACCGGTCCCAACGCCGATCGCTCGGCCGACCCCCACGCCCACGCTCCCCGCGCTCGCCACGCCCACCACCCTTCCGAGCGCCACGCCTTCACCCGTCGGCATCGTGGCGCGCCGGATCCGGATCGATCGGCTGGGGATCGATCTCCAGATAATCGAGGGCGACGGCATCGATGCGCCGCTCCGCAAGGTCGCCCACTATCCCACCACGGGCTGGCCGGACGGCGGTTCGAACATCTACATCTACGGCCATGCCCGGGCGGGGATGTTCCTGCCGCTTTGGGACGCCAAGGTGGGCGACGAGGTCGTGCTTGACCTCGTCGACGGGACCGCGAGGCGGTATGTCGTGACCGTCGTCAAGCCCAAGGTCCCGTGGGACGCGCTCGAATACCTCGCACCAACACCGACGGAGCAGCTGACGCTCCAGACATCCACCTCCTACACGCCCACCGCGCCGCGGTTCATCGTCATCGCGGAACCCGCGCCGTGACGCACCGAAGTCATCGTCATCGCAGCCGCGCGCGCCGTCGGATCCTGGTGGGGATGGGGCTCGCGGTGCTCCTCGTCGTCGGGGGCGGCGCGTTCCTGGTGGTCACGCGATATCTCCCGGCGCTCGAAGATGCGCGGGCTCTGCGGGGCGACTTGGAGCGCGTCGTTGATCGGGCTGCCGCCGCCGGCCTGGACCTTGATCGCCCGGCCCTGGACGCGATGCGCGACGACCTGGGCACCGCCAGGCAGCGGTTCGGGCGACTGGATGCGCTACTCGCGGACGATCCGATCGTCGCGATCGCTCGTGTCCTGCCGCCGTCCCGGGAAGCCCTGGCCGGGACGGACGCTGTGGCCGGCGCGGGTCGGGAGCTGCTGGATGCCGCGGACGCCAGCCTCGCCGTTGCCGATCGCTACGTGACCATCCGCGAGCGTCGATCGCCCACCGCGGCGGGGGCCGTCGCCGGCGGAGGATCGGCCCTGACGGAGCTCGTGGAACTCATGGCTACCGGTCGGGTCGAGATCGGGCGGGCCGTCGACGCTGTTGACCGGGCGCAGGCGCTGCTTGATGGGAGCCCGGGCGATCTTCCGGGGCCAGTCGCCCAGGTGCGTGACCTCATGCTGGACCGCCTCCGTGCCTACGGACCGGCGCTCCGGGCCTATGCGGAGATGGATGACACGCTCCCAGGGATCCTGGGCTGGGACGGACCCCGGCGCTACCTGGTGCTGACCCAGAACCCAGCAGAGTTGCGCCCAACGGGAGGGTTCATCGGCAGCTTCGGGATCGTGACCTTTGCCCGCGGGGAGATCACCGAGCGCTCATTCCAGGACGTGTTCCTCCTGGATCTCCCCTGGGACTACCCCTTCATCGACCCCCCAGCGGCGCTGGTCCGCTACCTCCTGGGTCCGACGCAGCCCTGGCAGCTGGCGGACGCGAACTGGTCGCCAGACTTCCCGACGAGTGCGCAGCAGGCCGTCCGCCTCTATCAGAACGAGGGCGGCACCGGCGAGATCGATGGCGTCATCGGCATCACCACCCAGACGATCGACGAGATCCTCCGGATCACCGGGCCGATCACCGTTGCCGACTATGACGTGACCATCGCCGCCGGCGAGGCGACGCTCAAGGTACTCCAGAACACCCGCGTCGCACGGGACCCGGCGGAGAACCGCAAGGCGTTCCTGTCCTCGCTCGCCGACGGCCTGTTCGAGATGCTGCTGGCAGTGCCGCCGACGCGCTGGACAGAACTCGCTGCCCGAGGTGAGGTACTCAGGACGGAGCGCCTCCTGCTCGCCTGGTTCGCCGAACCCGGCGCACAGGCGCAGATCGCCAAGCTGGGGTTCGACGGTGGCGTCCGGAACGATGCCGGCGACTATGTCTACCCCGTGGATTCCAACGTCGCACCCGCATCCAAGCTCAACGCCGTCACGGACCGTGCACTGGCCCTGGACGTGCAGCTGGACGCCGTCGGCAACGCGACCAACGACCTAGCTGTCACGTGGACCAACCTGATCGAGTCGGAGGCCGGGCGGCCGTACCGCGAGCTTCGAGATCTGGAGGACCTGCGGACGATGGGCATGTACTTCCGGCTCCTGGTGCCCGAACGAAGCCGGATCGAGGCGGTCAGTGCAGGTGCGACCACGCTGATCACGGCGCCCGCGGAGGTCGCCGACGAGGCGGGCCGTATGGTCATCTCGAACTACTTTCGGATCCCACCCGGCGTCGCGCACCTGATGTACCGATGGGTCAGTCCCTATCCGGCCGATCTCGGCGAGGACGGCATCGCCACCTACCGGCTCACGCTGCAGAAGCAGCCCGGGCTCCGGCCGGGCCTGCTCAAGCTGCGCATCGCCGTTCCACCGGGTGCCGCGATCATCGACGCCAGCCCCGGTCTTGTGCTGGCCGCCCAGTCCGCCACCATCGAGACGACCTTCGATCGCGATGTCGTGGTCGTCGTTCGCTACCGTCCCGTGTCGGAGATCCCGTAGATGCGCAGCCGTCGAGACCTGGGCCGAAGCCCCTGCGCGCGACCCGTTCCCTATACTTGCGCGACCCGCTCCATGAACGCGCATCCTGCCCAGCCCCTTGAGGACGACCGCTAATGGACACTCGGCGTGGCCTCTCAGTCCTTCGCCGCTGGCTGTGGCTCCTCATCGCCTGCGTCCTGTTGGCCGGCGGGTCCGCGTTCCTGGTCAGCAGCGCGCTGCCCAAGCTGTACGAGGCCAAGGTCACCCTGATCGTCGGGCAGTCGCTCCAGTCGGTGAGCCCGGACTACAACCAACTGTTGGCCAGCCAGCGGCTGTCCCAGACCTATGCGGACCTCGTCACGACCCAGCCGCTGCTCACCAGAGTCATCGATCGTGAAGGCCTGGACATCACGACGGAGAAGCTGCGGGACCTCGTCAAGCCGGATGCGCCCCGTGACAGCACGCTCGTCTCCATCACCGTCACGGATCCCGATCCGGTTCGGGTGGCAGCCATCGCCAACACGATCGCGGATGAGCTGATCGCCGCATCGCCGGCGATCAGCGGCCGCAAGTCTGAGGTCCAGCAATTCGTGGACCGCGATCTCGCGGCCTCGCAGCTGCAGATCGAAGAGACGCAGTCTGAAGTCCAGCAGCTCCTGGGCCTGCAGACCCGCACGCCGGAACAAGAGGACCGCGTTCAGGTGCTCCAGGGCCGGCTGGTGGCGCTCCGCCAGACCTACGCGACGCTCCTCCAGTTCAGCTCCACCAGCGGCAGCAACCTGCTGACCGTGGTGGACCCGGCGATCGCGCCGGATCAGCCGTCCAGCCCGCGAGTCCTGCTCAACACCTTCCTCGCGATGCTCGTCGGCCTGATGCTCGCGGCCGGCGTGGCCTTCCTCGTCGACTACCTTGACGACACCCTGAAGTCGCCGGATGACGTCGAGGCAGCGACCGGGCTGCCGACCTTCGGCACGATCATCCAGATGAAGGGCGACCAGGGCCGCTCGCCGATCTACGGCATGGCCACCATCCTCTACCCGAGGTCGCGCGCTGCGGAGGCGTACCGCACCCTGCGGACCAACATCGAGTTCGCCAGCCTGGACGCGCCGGCGCGCACCATCCTCGTGACCTCGTCCATCCCAGGGGAGGGGAAGACCACCACAGCGGCCAACCTCGCCACGGTCTTCGCGCAGGCGGGCCACGAGACTCTGGTCGTGGACGTGGACCTTCGCAAGCCCGGGATCCACAAGATGTTCGACCTTCCCAACACGCAGGGCCTGACCGACCTCCTCCGCAGCGACGACCTGCCGGTCCAGCACGTCGTGCAGCGGACCGAGCAGGAGCATCTCTCGGTGATCACCACCGGACCGCTCCCGCCCAACCCGGCGGAGCTGATCCGAAGCACCCGGATGCGGACCGTCCTGGACCGGATCGCCGAGAGCGCCGAATTCGTCATCGTGGACAGCCCGCCGCTCCAGGCGGTCACGGACGCGGCGATCCTCTCCTCGCTGGTCGACGGGACGGTGCTCGTCGTGTTTGCCGGTCACTCGCGCAGCGGCGCGGTGCGCAACGGTCGGGAGGCCCTCGCCAAGGTGGGGGCCCGAGTCCTGGGGGTGACCCTGAACCGGATGTCCGGGGACTACTACTACTACGACTACTCCGGTGGCTACGGCACAGACACACCGGCCAAGCAGGGTGACCACGCGATCCTCCCGAAAGCCGGAGCGAAACGGGCGTGATGGTGGCGGGGAGACCACGACCATGCACGTCCTGATCGCCGGGATCAACTACCGACCCGAGGTCACGGGCATCGGGGCGTATACGGCCGGTGTCGCGGAGCACCTGGCGCGCCGCGGCGACCGTGTCACGGTCATCACCGGTCTGCCCCACTATCCCTCCTGGCGATTGGCCCATGGCAGGCGCCACCGGCTCTGGTCCCGGGAATGGATCGCCGGCGTGGAAGTGATCCGGGCGGCGCACTACGTGCCAGCCACCCAGTCGGCCCTTCGGAGGGCCGCCTACGAAGCCACGTTCAGCCTCACCGGCCTGCTGGCGATGCCGACCCTGCCACGGCCGGACGCGATCGTGGGCATCACCCCAAGCCTGGGCGGCGCGGTCCTGGCCCGCTTGGCAGGCCAACGCTTCGGAAGCCCGTACGGGATCCTGTTCCAGGACCTGATGGGCCCGGCCGCCGCGCAGTCCGGTGTGCCCGGCGGAGGGGCTGTCGCGCGCGCCGTCGGAGCGGCAGAAGCCTGGGCGCTCCAGCGCGCGACCGCCGTTGCGGTCGTTGCCGATGTGTTCGCGCCGTACCTCGTTGGACTCGGCGTCTTGACCGGGGCCATCCACCGCGTGCCCAACTGGAGCCGGGCCTCATCGGCGACGATGGCAATCGACGAAGTCCGAACCCATTTCGGTTGGAACGACGGACGCATGCTCGTGCTCCACTCGGGGAATATCGGCTTCAAACAGGGGCTGGAGCAGGTGGTGGACGCAGCTCGGCTCGCGACGGATCGCAAGGAGCCCATTCGCTTCGTGATCGCCGGCGACGGCAGCCGTGCCGGGGCGATCCGCGAATCGGCACTCGGCCTGACGAACCTTGAATTCCTTCGTGTTCAGTCTGAGGGGGTGCACGCCAGCCTCCTCGCTGTCGCGGACGTTCTCCTCCTCTGCGAGCGCCCCAGCCAGCTGGGCATGTCCTTGCCCAGCAAGCTGACCTCCTACTTCGCGGCGGGTCGCCCGATCGTCGCCGCCGTGCCCGCGGGTGGCGCATCGTCGGCGGAGGTCGAGCGGTCCGAGGCCGGCCTGGTCGTCCCGGCCGGCGCGCCCGGGGCGCTCCTGGATACGCTGCGCCGGCTTCGCGAGGATCCAGCGTTGGCCGCCCGACTCGGCGCCGCGGGCGCCGCGTTTGCCTCCGCCAACACCACCGCAGCGGACTGTCTCCTGCGGGCCGAACGGTTCGTCGATGCCGTCGCCGGCCGTCGCCTGACGTTGCTGGAGGCCGCGGCATGACCGACACCACCGGTCAACCGAAGGCACTCATCACGGGCGTGACCGGCCAGGATGGGAGCTACCTCGCGGAGCTCCTCCTGGAGAAGGGCTACGAGGTTCACGGCCTGATTCGACGCTCGAGCCAGTTCAACACCCAACGGATCGACCACCTCTACGTGGATCCGCACGAGGCCGAGACCCGGCTCTTCCTCCACTACGCGGACCTGACCGACAGTTCGTCGCTCATCGGACACCTCCACCGGGTGAAGCCAGATGAGGTCTACAACCTCGGCGCGCAGAGCCACGTCAAGGTCAGCTTCGAGATGCCCGAGTTCACCGCAGACACGGCGGCGATGGGGACGCTCCGGATGCTCGAGGCCGTCCGGACCGCCGACTGGCCGACCCGCTTCTACCAGGCCGGCAGCTCCGAGATGTACGGCAAGGTGCTCGAGAGCCCCCAGACCGAGCGGACGCCGTTCAACCCGCGCAGTCCGTACGCGATCGCCAAGGTCTTCGCCCACTTCATGACCGTGGAGTATCGCGAGGCGTACGGCCTCCACGCGAGCAACGGCATCCTGTTCAACCACGAGTCGCCCCGGCGCGGCGGGACGTTCGTCACCCGTAAGGTCACCCGCGGGATCGCGGCGATCCTCAAGGGCGAACAGGAGCATCTGTACCTTGGCAACCTCGATGCGAAGCGCGACTGGGGCTACGCGCCCGAGTACGTCGAGGCGATGTGGCGGATGCTCCAGCAGCCCGAGCCTGACGACTACGTCATCGCGACGGGCGAGATGCACACTGTTCGGGAGCTCTGCGCGGTGGCCTTCGGTCTGGTCGGCCTGGATTGGGAAAAGTACGTTCGAGTGGACCCGGCGTATTTCCGCCCGACCGAAGTGGACGGGCTCTGTGGCGACGCATCGAAGGCCGCGGAGAAGGTCGGTTGGGCGCCGACGGTGCGGTTCGAGGCGCTGGTCCGGATCATGCTCGAGCACGATCTGCAGGAGTCGGGCCTCGCACGCGCTCGGTCAGTGCCACCACGGGTGCAGGCGTGAGTGGTTTCCCGACACTGTGGGCGATGACACGAACCAACCTCGCCACCAGCCCGTCGACGCGGGCAGACGGCCGATGCCCCCGCCACTCGGGGCTCTGAGATGGCGCTGAACCGACTATCGAGGCAGCTCCGCGGGTTCTACGACAGCGCCAAGGCGGCCTACATGCTCGAGTCCGGGTTCGACGTGCCGCCGCGCTACCGCTCGGCGTTTGTCCATCTCGGGGGATCCTCCGAGGTCCAGTACCTCTACCGGCACTTCGTCGCGTCGGTGTCGCCCGGGTCACGCATCCTCATCGTGGGCGTGATGGGCGGCAGGGACTACTTCCTGTTCAAGAACCTCGGCTTCGAGGTGACGGCTGTCGACCTAGGACCCCAGCCGGATATCGCCCCGATTGTTCTCGCGAATGTTGAGCAGCCTCTGCCATTCGACAACGGCCACTTCGATGTCGTACTCGCGGGCGAGGTCCTCGAGCACCTGCGAGAGGACGTCCAGGCGTTGCTGAACATCCGGCGCGTGCTGCGCGATGACGGGCGCCTAATCGTATCTCTGCCCTTCTTCAACGACTGGGAGGAGGGCCACATGCGTGTTCATTCACCGAGGTCGGGAGGACGTCTGCTTGCGATGGCAGGCTTCACGATCCTCGACTTCGTCGAGCGACCGGCGATCGTCAACCCGACGTGGCTCAACTACCCGATCCATGCCCTGAGTTCAGCCTCACTCCGGCTGAGAGGCAGGACCCTCTATGGTGCCACCACGTCGGCCTATGGTCGGTTCGCCCTGGCGCTCGGGAGGCAGCGTTTCTGGCGTCCGCTGCGTCGCCGGAGTCCACACTATGGTGGCTACTACCTCTGTGCGAAGGCTGTCGACTTGCTCGACCACATCGGCTTGAACCGGCAGCTGTACACCGATTCGGACGCTCGCTCGGACTCGCTCGGTGGTTGAGTTGCGCCAGTTCCGACGCGTCATGGTGACCGGCGGCGCGGGCTTCCTCGGCCGGGCGGTCATCGCCCGCCTCCGGGCCTCAAGCGCCGCGGAGGTCTTCGTCCCACGAAGTGCCGACTACGACCTCCGAACCAGAGAAGGGATCGACCGGGCGCTGGCCGACGGTCGTCCTGACCTCGTCATCCACCTCGCCGCAGTCGTCGGCGGAATCGGCGCCAACCGCGAGAACCCAGGACGCTTCTTCTACGAGAACGCGATCATGGGGATCCAGCTCATGGAGCAGGCCCGGCTCGTTGGTGTCGAGAAGTTCGTCACGATCGGGACGGTCTGCGCCTACCCGAAGTTCACCGCGGTCCCGTTCCGCGAGGACGACCTCTGGAACGGGTACCCGGAGGAGACGAACGCGCCCTACGGACTGGCAAAGAAGATGCTCCTGGTCCAGGGTCAGGCCTACCGCGAGCAGTACGGCTTCAACGTGATCCACCTGATCCCGGTCAACCTCTACGGTCCAGGCGACAACTTCGACCCGCGGAGCTCCCACGTCATCCCGGCCCTGATCAAGAAGTGTGTGGACGCCCGGGAGAACGGCGACCCGTACATCGAGGTCTGGGGAACCGGGTCGGCAAGCCGCGAGTTCCTCCACGTCAACGACGCCGCCGAAGCAATCGTGTTGGCCGCGGAGCGCTACGACGGCGCAGATCCGGTGAACCTCGGCGTTGGACGGGAGATCACGATCCGCGAGCTCGTGGAGCGGATCGTGGAATTCACTAGGTACAAGGGTGAGCTCCGCTGGGACGCGACGAAGCCTGACGGGCAGCCGAGACGGGCGCTCGACACGGCGCGGGCGCGCGAGCACTTCGGGTTCGTCGCGAAGACGTCCTTCGAGGATGGCCTGCGACGAATGATCGAGTGGTATGAGTCCGTGCGCAGGGCCACTCCGTGACGGGACGCGCCGCAGTCGTGAGCGACGCACCGGAAACCCAGGGGCCGCGTGCCACCGGTGCGGTCGGCCGGATCGGACGCGGCCTCGCCGCGAACCTGGCTGGTAACGGCGTCACGCTGCTGATCCAACTCGTCAGCGTGACGGTCTTCCTCGCCGCATGGGGCGTGCCCATCTACGGTGAGTGGCTCGTTCTGAGTGTAGTTCCTACCTACGTTGCGCTGAGCGATCTGAGTTTCTCGTCCGTCGCAGGGAACTCGATGGTCATGCTCGAGGCACAGGGCAGACGCGACGACGCAGTCGCCCTGGGTCGGCGCCTCTGGTCGATCGTCTCGTTGATGACCGGAGCAGCAGCTATGGCCGCGATCGCAATCGCCGCCGTGTTCGGCGGAGCCTTCGGCAAGGGGTCGGCGATCTCCGCGTCTGAGGCACAGGTGGTCCTTGCGGCATTGTTCCTGCAGGTTGCCGTTGGCAACCAGTACGGGGTGCTGGACGCGTGGTATCGGACCGCCGGGCGTTATCCGCTGAGCTCCACGATGCGCCAGCTTGGGCGACTTCTGGAGGCCGGCGCCCTGATCGGAGCGGTGCTCGTGGGCGCGGGGCCGGGGGTGGCCGCGGCCGCGTTCCTGATCGGTAGCGCGGTGGGTTTTGGGCTGTCCTGGATCGTCCTGCACCGGGCCGTGCCGTGGTCGACCTTCCGGCTGGAGCGCCCTCACGCTCAGACGTTCCGCGAACTGTTCGCGCCCGGACTCGCGTACATGGCATTCCCGATTGGCAACGCCCTGTCGCTGGGAGGATTCACGATCGTGATCGGAAGCACGATGGGTGCCGCGGCAGTCGTGGTCTTCTCGACGACCCGGATCGTGACGCGCGTCGTTCTCCAAGCGATGGCCGCGGTCAACAACTCCATCTGTACCGAGCTGTCGCGGTCGGTTGGTGGTGGACAGCTTGACGAGGCTCGAATGATCCTTCGGCGTGCCGTGCAAGCCGCCGTGGTTCTCTCGGCGTTCCTCGTGCTTGCGATGGCACTGCTCGGGCCAACGGTGATCAAGTGGTGGACCCACGGCCTTGTCGATTCGCCGGCAGGACTGCTATACGTCCTGCTGATCGTGATGACGGCCAACACCGTCTGGTACACGCTCTCGTCGGTGCTCGTGGCGACAAACCGTCACAAGCGCATGGCGTTCGTCTATCTCTCCGGGACGACCCTCGCGCTGTTCGCAGCCATCCCACTCAGCTCGACATTTGGCTTGGTTGGCGCCGCCATGGCGCTGCTTGCGATCGACGCCGTCATGGCCGCGTATGTCCTGCCAGCCTCCCTCCGTGTCGTTCAGGACGTCCCGGCCGATTTCATGCGGGCGCTGCTGGACGTCCCTGGGGCCGTTCGTTCCTTACGGCGCCGCGAGGTGCCGAGGGCATGAGCGCCAGCACGCCGACCCAGCTGAAGTCCCGACATTGGTTCTGGTATCTCACCCCGGTGGATCGAGAGCCCTAGTCAGATTGTCTCGTCATCACTTGACCGGGCTAAAGGTAGCTTGGAGAAAGCGATGGCGGCGTTCGCAGGGAGTTGGAAGATGGCTAAACTGGCAACAATCCTACGCAAGGCGGCCTATCTGAGACGCAGCCTCGTAAACAGCGTGAGACCCGAGAGACGCTTCTGCCCGAATTGTGGGATCGGCCAGAGCGCCCTCGTGGAGCGAAAAGCCGTCATCACCACGCTGCGGCGATGCTCATCGTGCCAATTGCTCTTCCGTTCGCCGACAGATGACCCGAGCATGAATGCGGCGTACTACGAGGCGGTCTACGAGCAGGGTTTCACGAGCAACGTACCGAACGCTGCGGAGTTGGAGGGTCTCGAAGCGTCAAACTTTCGCGAGACGGACCGCGACCACGCCGGCTACATCCAGACCCTCCAGGCGGCCGGGCTGTCACCTGGTGACAGGATTTTCGACTACGGGTGCTCGTGGGGCTACGGATCCTTCCAACTTGCGCAGGCAGGATTCGAGGTCACCGGCTACGAAGTTGCGCCGAGCCGGCGGCGATACGGCCGCGAGCAGCTTGGCCTGCGCGTCCTCGACAACATGGACGAGGCGCCGACTGGGCAGTTCGACTGCTTCTTCTCTGCGCACGTTCTCGAGCACGTCCCCTCGCCCGGGGACACGTTCCGCTATGCGATGGCCATGCTTCGACTGCGCGGACTGTTCGTCGCCTTCATGCCCAATGGCAGCGATGCCTGCCGATCGGTTCACCCGAACTGGAGCCAGCTGTGGGGCGAGGTGCATCCGAACTTCATCGACGACCGCTTCCTCGACAAGGCTTTCGCGTTATCGCCGCGAGCGTATGGGTCGTCGCCAGTGACAAGCGTCCGCCTCCCGGAGGGGCCCGGGCGAATCGATCTCGATGATCTCACGCGGCCCGAACTGTTCTTTGTTGCGAGAAAGACCGGGTCGGCCTGGTGAATGGCCGCGTACGACGACCCGTTGTGATGCGCCGTAGAATTCGGCTGCTTCAGCGCGGCAGGATTGCCGTCATCGACTGGTGCTCATCGGTAATGAGCGAGACGTCCTGCGCCGCGGTTGAGAGCATCGGGCGTCCCGACCTGTCGGCAGGGCAAGTCACGGTCCGCTCCGTCATGGTCGCCGTCCTCCGTGTTGCGCCAGCTGACATCACACCTTCTTCGATCCCAACCAGGCGCCCAAGGATCGTGGGGTGCACCAGCGGCTCGAGACGCTCGGCTTCACGAGGATGACGCTCAGCCTCGACGATACCGATCGGCGCCTCAGGGATCTCCGCTTGGCCCCTGCTGTCTACAGGCACGGTCGTGGTTGGCACCATCGGAGCTTTTGCCTCCATTCCAAGGAGACACCTCCACGAGGCCGCCAGCGATATACATGCTGTCGGTCATGATCGATGGCATCGAGTCCTTGAGAAGTGATTTACGGCGCGCAATCCCGAACATGGCCCAGTTGGCGCTGGGCCATGTTCTATTCCGGTGCTTGACGCAACCTGGCATCCACGCGGTCCTGCTGTTCAGGGTTCAACAAGCGCTCTTCGCGTCGAGATTCCGCCCCCTCGCATGGCTGACCTTCAATCTGAACCTCCGGCTAACCGGAGCCGAGTTCGGCCCCGGGTGCTCTATCGGGCCGGGTTTGCTCGTCAGGCACCCCATGGGGATTGTTGTCAGCAATTCGGCGACGATCGGCGCCACCTGCACGATGTTGCAGCATGTGACTGTCGGCGAGAACTCGTTCGACGGATCGGGCGCTCCGCAGATTGGCGATGGGGTCTTCATAGGCGCCGGCGCCGTGATTGTCGGGCCCGTGAAGATTGGCTCTCGCTCGATGGTTGGTGCGAACGCTGTGGTGCTCGAAGATGTTCCGGCCGACGTGACGGTCGCGGGGGTGCCAGCCCGCGTCGTCCGCAATCATTTGGTCCTCGACGTGATCAAGTGACGACGGCCGACCCGCTGGTATTGGGGCGACATCCTCGGATCCTCATCGCCAACGGCTTCAATCGGTTCTACTTGGCGAACCTAGCAGCGGGCCTTCGACAGCGCGACTGGGACGTCGAACTCCTCACGGGAGCGTATCCGGTTGGCACCGTTGCCACGATCATGCGGAGTGTTCCGTTCCTGGGTTCGTATCGGCTGGGCCGCCTTGAGGATCGGCGAGTCGGGATCGAGTCCGAGAGGGTCCACGCCGACTTCGTCTCGGAACTGGTTCAAAGGACGGGCCAAGTTCTGAGGTCGAAAGTGGCCGTGAGGTTAGGGGCGACGCTCGATGAGGCAGGGTTTCGTCTCGCAGGGTGCCGGGCTGCTCGCACGATAGGAAGAACTCACGGGCTTGCTGCCTACCACTTCAGATCTGGCTTTGGTCTCGAGTCTCTGGACTCGGCCCGTCATCGAGGAATTCCCACGATCTGCGACCACTCTATCGTTCACCCGGCGACCCTGGAGCCGCTCATAGGGAACGGAGGGCAACTCCCGGCGAGTTGGAGCCCGGAGAAGCCACTCGGAATCTGGCGCTTCGTACAGCGCGACATCGAAAGAGCAGACTGGATCGTCGTCAACTCCGACTTTGTACGCGAGACATTCGAGTGGGCTGGCTTCGACACGGCCCGAGTGAAGGTCATCTACGCTGGAGTTGAAGCCGAGTTCGTCGATTCGGTCCCGGAGCGCGACGCCGATAAGACTGAGGAACCTCTGCATCTGCTGTTTGCTGGTGAGATCGGCCAACGGAAAGGAGCGGACGTTCTCTTCCGCGCTCTGGAGACACTATGGGGCGTCGACTGGAAGCTGGATCTCATCGGTTCGATCGCGCCAGCGATAGCGGCCGGCTGGTCGAAGTTCCTGAGCGATCCCCGTGTGACATTGCACGGCACGGTGCGGATCCGGCAACTCGCCGTCCTCATGAGCCGGGCCGAGGTATTCGTTTTCCCGTCGCTCGCAGAGGGGTCGGCACGCGTGGTCGCGATGGCGATGGCAGCCGGGTGCTATGTGGTCACCACCCCCAATAGCGGGTCGGTCGTACAGGATGGTATCAACGGGCGACTGGTGCCTCCGGGAGACCGTGACGCCCTGGCTGCGACGCTGATGGAGATCGCCGACCGGCGCGGGACGCTGGCCCCGATCGGGCGCGCGAACGCCGACCTGATCCGCCGCGAATACCTGGTTGAGCACTACGTCGAACGCGTCATCTCGTTCTACAACGAGGTACTCGGTCTGACCAACGAGTCCGAGCCGCTGAGAGGTTGATGGTGCCGTTCGAGGTCATCGGAAGTGGCCTACTCGCTCGGGCAATGGCCCTGGCCGTGGGCGCTGGTCCTGACGCCATTGTCTGCGCATCGGGCGTGGCGGACTCGACGTGCACGGATGAGTCGGCGTTCGTGCGTGAACGCGCGCTTCTACACGACCTGACGCGACGTACCCGCGCCCGGGGCGCAGTCCTTGTGTACTTTTCGGGGGCGCCCGTCTATGGAAACGCGGCCGACCTCCGCTTTGAGGACGGAGACGCGACGCCGGCGACGCCATATGGCCGCCATAAGCTCAGGTGCGAGAGCCTTGTGGTGGAGAGTGGATCTCGGCACCTTATCCTTCGGCTCCCGAATGTCGTTGGGCCGGGCGGCCATCCTCGGCAACTCATCCCGTCACTGGTTTCTCAGGCATTCAACGGATCCGTCGCGATCAAGCTCGGGGCAACTCGTGATCTCCTTGATGTAGACGAGGTTGGAGCGATCGTGGCCGCTCTCCTTCGGCATGGCGTGGACAACAAGATCCTAAATGTCGCTTCCGGGGTCTCGACGCCAGTCATCCGATTGGTCGAGGTCATTTCCGCGGTGCTCCGCGTGTCACCCTCGGTCGCAATGATCGAAGGGGGAGACCGCCAGGAATTCTCCACGGCAAAGCTTCGTGAGCTTCTTGTGGACTACCCGACGTTTGCGCCGGATTATCCAGTAAGGGTGCTCGAGCATCGGGTCCCGGAGATCGCCAGATCTCTGCGGGGCGAGGGGTAGCGTTGAGTAGGAACGCTGTCGCCTGGGCCTTCGATCGTCCGCAAACCACTCGGAGTACTCGCCGATCGGCAGGGGGTCTTGTCGATGCGTTGGACGTCTGGGCATCACCCTGCCAGCAATCTCCTTCATTGAGATCACCATCGTCGGGCGGTTGATCGTCGACCGAGGTTCTCATGTTGGTGATGCTGCCGTGGCTCTGGGCAGCAAGCGATCGTCCGCCGCTACTTGTCGCGCCAAACCGAAGTCGCGGGGCCCATCGATCGCGAGTCGGCCGGACGAGACGTTCGACCCAAGCGCGGTCCGGAGGTCGGAGACAAATGACGCACAACGACCCATCGAGGGTGGTCGCCGCAACGGCGGTACCTCGGATCTCATTGATCGTCCCGAGCTACAACTCGGGTCCGAATCTGTGCGAGGCACTCACGTCGGCGCTGGACCAGGGATCCCGAGCCATGGGAGGTGTTGGTGCAGGATGGCGGATCGACCGACGACACTCTTGCCATCCTTCGATCGTTCGGCGATCGCGTCGCCTGGATCTCCGAACCTAACGGGCGGTCAGTCCGATGCGCTGAACAGGGCCCGCTCACGCGCGACGGGCGATGTGGTCATCTGGCTCAATGCGGACGATCGGCTGGTGCCGGGCGTCCTTGCGGCAGCCATGGCGGCCTTTGAACTAGATTCTGATCTCGCATTCGCCTATGGCGACTTCGACATGATCGACGGCGCAGGCGCAGTGATCCGCCGATATCGGTCGAGCCCGTATTCGTGGGATCGCGTGTATGCGCGGGGTGCTACATCTTCAGTGGGTCACTCCTCGTTCGGAGACGCGCGCTTGTTGAGATCGGCGGATACGACGCATCGCTTAGAGCATGCATGGACCTCGACCTGCTCCTGAGATGCTCAGGTGTTGCGACGATCACTGGAACTCGCCGGACTCTTACGTGGCCATTGACAACGGGCGCCTTGGACACCGGCCCTCGGTACACTGCCGCTGACGCCTCTGAATCGTCGCGAGCAGGGTGACGGCCTTGGACATCTGGGCGTTCACCCTGCCGGCAATCTCGGTCGTCGAGGCAAAATCGTTGGTAGGCTTCTCGTCACAGAGGTCCGCTGCTGGGGGACGATGGCCGCGTACGATTTCGCGCTGGGTATGTGACTCTTCGCCAGGTGGCTACATCCGCGTCATCTGGTCGACGGCGATCAAGGAGGCAGGAATTCTCATCCTTCTCGCCTTCATGAGTCGGCGACTCGCGAGATTGCAACTGGAATTGCCCTCGCGGGAACTCCGATGACGCGCGTGGGTGCCCTACGGAGGTCTGGCGGCGACTGTCTGTTCGGGGCCTTCGTGCTTCCGAGGGGCAGATTCTTGCCGCAGGACCGAGCCACGGCCGCCGATTGCCGCCTGACCCCTCAGCGAAGAAACCTTCCTGAAAGGCGCCACGAGGCGGCGCGCACCGTTTGGTGCCGTGTCAGGGCATGAGCATGCCGGTCCGTCCGTTCGAAGCGATCTTGAGCGGGAACCGCGCTCCGGCAAGTGGCGGTATCCGACGTGCCGAGATAGAGGATGGGGCGACGCATTCCGGCGTGTCGGCTCTGGATATCTGGGCGTTCGTGGTGCCGGCAGTATCGTTCGTCGAGATTCAGTTAGGCGGCAGACTCATCGTGAGCGAGATCATCGTGCTCGTGATGCTTCCATGGCTGCTGGGGGCACCGGACCGTCTCCGAGTACCTCGATGGTTCTTGTTCCTATGGGGCGCGTGGTTCGTGGGTCAGATCGTCACCGACATCGTTGTAGGTAGCGCCTTTGCGGACTATTCTCGGGGGTGGGGGAAGATCCTCTTCACGCTGACCAACTTCGTCGCGATCCTGACTCTGGTCTCTACGCCGAGACGGGCCCGCACTTTCGCCGTTGGCTTGGCCGTCGGCGGCGTGTCGGGCTATCTGATCGCCCCCAACATCTATGCCGCGGGGGATCCGTGGAAGTGGGCACTTGCGTTTCCGGTCGGGCTCATATTGGCCGCTGGTCTCTCGGGAAGAATCAGTTTGCGCGTGCCGTGGCTGCCGGTTTTCGCCTTCGCCGCATATGGCGTCCTGAACCTGCTTCTGGGGTTCCGGAGCCTTGGAGGGCTAGCAATGCTGACATCCGGTTACCTTCTGCTCAACGGCGTCGTCGGTCGCGCGTCGCAGAGCGCCCGGCCGTCGGTCCCGCGGGCGATGCTCGGCGTGTTGTTCTGTCTGACGATGGCTTTCGGCGTCCTCGTCGCCTACGATGCCGCCGCGTCTGGCGGCCTGCTCGGGGCCGATGTGCAGACGAAGTACTACGCCCAGTCCGGTTCGCTGGGCGTCCTCGTCGGCGGGAGAAGCGAGGCCTTGGTTTCCACGCAGGCGATCGCTGACTCGCCTGTTCTGGGTCATGGCTCATGGGCGAGGGACTTCAAGTACGTCGACCTGCTGAGCGATCGTCTGAGCTCGTTGGGTTATGAGCTCGGGGGCGGGCCAAGTGATGTGGGCCTGATTCCAACGCACTCCTATCTTCTCAGTGCCTGGGTCGAATCAGGGTTCCTGGGTGGTTTGTTCTGGCTGGCCGTCGCTGTACTCGCGGTCTGGCTGATATTGAACCTCTACGCGGTCCGATCGGCCATGGCTCCGCTTCTTGTCTTCTCCACGATGCTGCTCTTGTGGAACATCGCCTTCTCGCCGTACGGGAACAGCGCTCG
>Ga0136611_10000999_pt1 | contig 19283 bp, 10 predicted proteins | sample AntDrymUQ2232306_2_FD_106645 | JGI IMG/M metagenome (GOLD analysis project Ga0136611, IMG submission 106645) | Polar desert sand microbial communities from Dry Valleys, Antarctica - metaG UQ223 (23.06) | ecosystem: Environmental > Terrestrial > Soil > Desert | place: Antarctica: Dry Valley...
ATTCGTCGCGAATTTTTCAGCGACCGACCTGTCACTCGCGCGGAACACCAGCAACGCCTCGGCGGGTTCGCCGAGCGCGCCAGCCATCACCAATTCGCCGCGTTGGTGCGCGTCGCGAACCTCCTGCAGGTGCGCGGGGCGAAACGGGGTCCGCTTGGTCACGAAATCGTCGACGACGTCATAGGTCAATACAAAGTACGGCACGACTCCCCCTGATCCCCTATCTTCTTAACAAGCTCTCCACCGTGTGGACTTCGCCGTTCTTGATGACGGTCCGCACCTTGCGCGCGTTCCTGATGTCGGCCAGCGGATCGCCGCCCACGATCACGAGGTCGGCGAGCTTCCCTGCTTCAATTGATCCGAGATTGGCGCCCTCGCCGAGCGCGTCCGCCGCGCGGGTTGTCGCGGTCTGCAGCACTTCAAACGGCGTCAGCCCACCCTTCGCGAACAGCTCGAGCTCAGTGTGATACGCGAGCCCATACGGAAAGATCGGCGAGTCGGTACCCGCGATCACGATCCCGCCGCCCTTCACGACGCGGCGCACCAGGTCACCCATCGGCCGAAGCACCTCGCCTAATGTGTCGAGGTCCTTGGGCGACATGGTCTTCGCTTTTGCGACGATGTCGTGCATTTCGCGAACCACATGCGCCGGAAACAGCGTGCGGAACCTGTCATCGTCAATACGCGACGGATCGAGGCTGAGCATCAGCGGGAAGGCGCGGCCGGTGATGCCGATCGTCGGCGTGATGGTCATCTTCGACGCGGTGAGCAGGTCGACGACATCCTGGTAGCTGCGATACAGCGCGGTCACCTTCGGCGAGTAGCCGCGGCGGCTGGTCCCGCGGATGTGCTCCACGCCATCAGCGCCCGATGCTACGGCTGGATAAATCTCGTGCGATGTGACAGGCATCCCGTTGGCGTGCGCAAAGTCGATGACGCGCTTCTGCAGGCGATCGTCCAGACGCACATAGGTCTTGATCAGGTCATACCCAAGATCGACGGTCTTCTGCAGCTCCTGCGGCAGCTGGGTCCCCGAGGCGAGTGGCACGCCGCCGGAATAATAGACGCGCGAACCGTCGAAGGGTCCGCCGGTCCCAAACACACGGGGACCGCGCCGCACTCCGGCGCCGATCGCTTCCTTGTCTTCGAGGGACCCGAATGCATTCGCGGCGGGATTTCTCACCGACGTAATCCCGTACGCCAGCCAGATGCGGCCAAGCGCTTCGCCGTACTCCTTCGAGAGATGCGCGTGCATCTCGATTAATCCCGGCATCACCACGTCGTTGCCGGCATCGACGACGCGGCCGATGTGCAGATCCGCGCGATGGTCGGCCACCTGTTCGATGCGGTTGTCGCGAATCACGATGTCCACGCCGCTTCGCAGCGACGACGACTTGCCGTCGAACATCCGGCCGGCGTGGACGACGGTGCGGCCTTGCGGGATGGCCGGGGTCCACGTCAGGTTGACCGGCACGTCGGTGATGCGGCCGTCGCTGACGTCGACGAGCTTCAAGCCGCTCGCCGTCTGGTACAGCAACCGCCGGGAATCCGCAGCCCACGACGGGGAATCGGCCACGTCATCCGAAAGCTTGCGCGGCGCGCCGCTCACCTCGCCGGCCGAGGTCGTCGGCATGACGTGCATGACTCCGTCCATCACGAACGCCATCTTTGAGCCGTCGCGAGACCACACCGGGCCGTCGTTCTCGCGCGTTCCGATCGAGCGGTGCGCCACCGGGATGAGCTGTCGGTCCGCGGCGCCAGTGGTCGACACCATGATCAGTTGATTGATGCCTTCTCGAAACCGGCTCGAATACGGCTGCAGCGTCGTGATCGCAATCAGACCCTCCGGCGCCCACGTCGGGCGGCCGGCATCGCGCATCGGCGCATGCACCGGCGCGCTGCGGCCGGTCACTGCCAGCGCGCCCTCGCGGGTCATGTAGGCGATCTCCGATCCACGCGGCGCCCACGCGGCCTTGACGGCTTCGGTCGCGACCTTTTTCTCCGCGCCGCTTTCGAGCTCGCGAACCCACAGATCCATGGTGCCCTCGCGATCCGATGAAAACGCGATCGACCGGCCATCGGGCGACCAGGCCGGATCCATCTCGACAAAGCGGTCGTTGGTGAGTTGCCTGGCGGCGCCGCCTGTCCCGAGCGAAGTCGAGGGGCCGATTGGCATCAGCCACAGATCGCCAAGCGCCACGAACGCGACTTGCGAAGCATCGGGAGAGATCACCGGCGCGATGATGCCGCGCACCGCGCGGGCCGAGCGCGAGTCGAAGTCGCGGACCATGGGCGGGTACGGCATTCGCGTGAACGACACCGGCGCGGTGAATTCGATGACTGTGGGCGTGCCGCCCTGGATCGATCGCTGCTTGATCTTGCCGTCGGCGGTGTAGAGGAGGTCGGAGGGCGAGGTCCATTGCGCGCGAAACGGGAAGACATCTTCGTTCGCCGTGATTGCTTTCCCGTCGACGATCAGCTCGCTGCGATCCGCCGCGATCAGGTTGTAGACCACCTTCGTGCCGTCGGCGCTCCAGGACGGGGCGCTGATCGCACCGATTGCGGCGGCGAGCGACGCCTCGGCGCCAGTGGCCGGGTCAATCGTCCAGACACCGCGGCGATCGGCGCGCTCGGTCACGAACGCGATCGTCGAGTTGATCGGTGAGTAGGCCGGCGCGTAATCATTCGCGGGATTGCGAGTCACCTGGCGCACGGCTCCGCCGGCGAGATCGAGGTCCCAAATGTCATAGTTGCCGGATCGATCTGACGAAAACGCCAGATGATTGCCGTCGCGCGACCAGGACGGCTCCCGGTCGTCGAACGGACCGCTGGTAACCATGCGCAGCCCGCTGCCGTCGGCGTTCATGACGTAGAGATGCCAGACGCCGTCGGCGTATCCCTGGAACGCGACGCGTCGACTGTCGGGCGCCCACACCGGTTGCCGCGCATCGAGATATTCGTCGGTGATGCGAGTCGCCGCGCCGCCAGTCGCCGCCAGTGTCCATAAGCTGCCCAGCAGGTCGATCATCAACGTGCGCCCGTCCGGCGACAGCGCCGCCGCCATCGAGGTGCCCTCGCGAAGCGTGAGGGAGATGGGCTGCGGTCCTGAAGCGATTTGCGCAACCAGCGCCACCGCGCTGACGATCGAGAGCCAGGCCGTTTTCATGACGCCCGGAAAGTTACCACTTTCAGCGCTTGAGCATGATCCGGTCCTGCGGTCCCGGGCGGACTGGAGAATGTTTCTCGAGATACGCGACAAACAGATCGATGTCCGCGCCGGCGTCGAGCGGCTCGCTGCTCTCTACGACCACGGCGTCGCCGCCGTTCCAGATGAAATCCGATGTTGCCACGCGAAAGCGCGCCGTCGGATCGACCGGCCGGCCGCTGAGCATGATGCTGCCGCGAACGACGCGCTCGCGGCGCGGGCGCGTCGGATCGACCTGATACGAAATGCCGCGCGACACCTGGAAGACGCCGGTCTCGAGCATCGCGATTAGTGCGGCGCCCGAGACGGTTCGCACCTCGACGCGATTGCCGAACGGCAGCACGTCGAACGCCTGCGAGAAGATCACCGGCACCAGTTCACCTGCCGCCGCCGGCTGACCGATTAGATCGGCGCGAATCCCGCCGCTATTCCACAGTGCCACCTGCGCGCCACCGGATGCGGCCGCCGACGTCTGGTCAAGGATCGCATCGGCGATGACGTCGCCAAGCGCCGACTCCCCCGCCTCGTTGTCCGCCTCGAGCAACGGCGCCGTGAGCGCGCCGATCTGGCGTTGGCCGATCGCCACGAAGAACGGCCGATAATGCTCGATCAACGAAGTGAGGGCGCTGCTCTTTTCGATGTCGCGGGTGACAATCACGTTGATCGCGCTCTTCGACACGACATCTCCGGTCGCGCGATCGATCTTCAGATCGATGTCGGTGATCAGCGCGCCGTTGGACTGCGCGCTGGTGACGAGCTTGGTGCCGAACGTGCACACGTAGGCCTGGTGCGTGTGTCCCGAGACGATGACATCGATATCGGCGGACAACTGGTTGGCGATGTCGACGATCGACCCAGACAGATCGCAGCCGTTGACGTCCCTGGTGGCGGGCCGTCCGCCGGCGTGAATCACCACCACGATCGTCTTGACGCCCTGCGCCACCAATGCCGCGGCGGCTTGGTTACCGGCGGCGACTTCAGAGCTGAATGTCAGCCCCTCCACGAAGGCCGCGCCGACGATCGACGGCGTGCCCTGCAGCGACAGGCCGATGAATCCAACCTTGATGCCGTCGACGATTTTCACCGCGGTCGCGGGAAAGAGTGCCTGCCCGCCGCGCGTGGCGTTGGCCGCGAGATATTCGTAGCGCGCGCCGCTGAACGGCGTGCCGTCCTGGCAGCCGGCCACCGGATGACATCCGCCCTTCTGCATGCGTATCAGCTCTTCCCAGCCTTCGTCGAACTCGTGGTTGCCGACGGTGGAGACCTGCAGGCCTGCGGCGCTGAGCGCTTCGACTGTCGGCTCGTCATGAAACATGCCCGACAGCAGCGACGAGGCACCGATGTTGTCGCCCGCGGACACGACGATGGTGTTCGGGTTTTCGGCCTTGAGGCGCGAGATGTGGGCCGCCAGGTATTCCACGCCCCCGGCCGGCACCGTGCCGATTCGTCCATTCGATCCCGTCGGCGGCTCAAGTGCGCCGTGGAAGTCATTGAACCCCAGGAGCTGAATGTCCGCGATCGGACTCTTCGCGCGGTCGACCGTGGCGCGCGAGGCGCATCCCGATCCCAGGAGCACGCATCCCAGTCCAAGCGCGACGAGTGCCCTGGTCATCGCGAACGCGCAGCGATCGCCTTGGCGATCTGCTCGCCGTGAAAGCGGCCATTCTCGATGAACACCGTGCCGGTGCGCGATCCCGCCACCTGCCCGCCCGCCACGAACAACCCGGGCACGCTGGTCTCGTAAGTGTCGACCTGGTATTTCGGGGCGAGCGTATCGTCATGAAGCTCGACGCCGATGCGGCGCATGAACTCGGGGTCGGCGCGATAGCCTGTCAGCAGCAACACCGCCTCGGCGGGGACGGTGGTGCCGGTATCGAGCACGACTTCGTTGGCCCGGATCTCGGCGACCCTCGCATTGAAGTACGCCTGGATCGATCCTTCCTTGACGCGGTTCTCGATGTCGGGCTTGACCCAGTACTTCACCGAATCGCCGAACCCGGCTCCGCGATGCACCATCGTGACGTGTCCCCCGGCGCGGTGAATTTCGAGCGCGGCTTCGGCCGCGGAATTCTTGCCGCCGACAATCACCACGCGCTGCCGGTAGTACGGATGCGCTTCCTTGTAGAAGTGCGTGACGTGCGGGAGTTCTTCACCAGGCACGTTGAGCATATTCGGCAACTCGTAGTAGCCCATCGCCAGCACCACGTTGCGGGCTTCGCGGACGCGCGTCACGCCGCGCGAGGTGCGCGATTCGACGACGAAGGGCTGGCCGGATGCGCCTGGCGGCTCGATCGAAGTGACCTGCTCGTAGAGCGACACCTGTATCTGGAAGGTGTCGACGACCCTCCGGTAATAGCGCAGCGCTTCCGCGCGCGTCGGCTTGTCGAAGGGCGTCGTCAGCGGGATGCCGCCGATCTCGAGCAGCTCGGGCGTTGTGAAAAACACCATGTTGATTGGAAAGCGGGCGATGCCGTCGACCAGCGAGCCCTGTTCCAGAATCACGTAATCGAGGCCGAAGTGCTTGGCAGCAATGGCGGTCGCCAGTCCGGAGGGACCGGCGCCGACGATGATCACGTCGCGAACAGGCATATCTAAACAATTCTACGAGGTCTTGCCTGTCCAGCCGACCTGTCCGCCGGAGCATTAGCGAAGGTGGAAGCCTGTCCTTCTGACGTAATATCTCGCGCATGCGTGCAGTCATCACCTTTGCTGCCGTTGTGCTACTTTCCCAAGCACCCGCGGCGAGAGCACCGCAGGCGCCCGCACCGCCGACAGCTCAGCAGCCCCCGGTTTTTCGTGGCGGTGTCGAGCTGGTCTCAATCGACGTGACCGCGCTCGACGGCAACGGACGGCAAGTCACCGACCTCACCGCCGCGGAGTTCCAGGTGGAGATCGACGGTGACCGGCGCCAGGTGACGACGGTCGAGTACATCCGTTCCGCGGATCCGCTCCGCCAGATCGGCGCGCCGCACAAGGTGGTCGTCGCCGATGAGAGGTTTTCCACGTCGAACGCCAGGGGCGCCCCTCGCGGCCGCCTGATCACACTGCTGATCGATCAGGGCAACATCCGCACGGGTGCGGCGCGCAGCGCCATGAACAGCGCGAAGAAGTTCGTCGACACGTTGACGGCGGAAGATCGCGTGTCGGTAGTGGCGGTTCCCGGGCCCGGCGAGCTGGTGGACTTCACCACCAATCACGACAAGGTGCGCGAAGCGCTGCTGCGTATCGTCGGCACAGCCGATCCGGTGCGCTCGCAATTCGACCTGTCGATCACCGAAGCGCTGGCGATTTATATGCGCTCGAATTCGCAGCTGGTCGCCCAGGTAATCCTGCGATCGTGTGGCTCTCTCGCGGGTACCGACTTCGAACGCTGCGAGCGCGAGGTCGACTCGGACGCCGCGGAAGTGGCCAACGAAATGCGCCGCCGCACGCAGGATTCGGTGCGCGGCATGCGCTCGGTGCTGCAAAGTCTCGCCGGCTTCGAAGGTCCAAAGTCGGTGATTGTCATCTCGGAAGGCCTGGTGTTCGAGGGGCTGGGTGGAGAGACCGACGACCTCGCGGGCATCGCGGCGGATTCGCGCGCGTCGATCGACGTGCTGCTCCTCGACGTGCCGCGCTTTGACGCCGCGCAGGTGACACGGCCGACCACACCGCGCGAGGATCGCGACCTGCAGGTCACCGGCCTCGAGCAGCTCGCGGGCGCGTCGCGCGGCGAGCTGTATCGCATCAACACGACCGCCGAGTACGCGTTCGACCGGATCTCACGCGCCCTGGACGGCTATTACCTGCTCGGTGTCGAGTCCCGCCCCGAAGATCGCAACGGCCGCCGCCACCGCACCGCGGTCAAGAGCCTGCGGCGCGGCGTGACGATTCGCTCGCGGCGCAGCTTCCTGACGTCGATCTCGGCGAAAGCGACGACGCCGGCGGACGCCGTGACGCGGGCGATTCGATCGCCCCTGCCGATCAACGATCTGCCTCTGAAGGTTTCCACCTGGATTTACAAGCAGCCGGGCGGCAACAAGGTGCGCGTCATCGTCGCCGCCGAGGTGGAACGGCTTGCCGGCCAGCCGCTCGATTACACCGTCGGCATGGCGATCGTTAACAAGCAGGGCCGCGGCCTTGCGCCGGCGGTCGAGCTGAAGCCGCTCATCCCGAAGGCCGGCGATGAAGGCACGGCGCTGTTCTCGGGAATGCTCGCGGTCGATCCTGGCGAATACCGTGTGATCGTCTCGATGGCCGACAGCGAAGGCCGGGTCGGCAGCGTGACGCGCGCGGTCACCGCCTTTCAAATGGATGGGCCGGGACTCGCGCTCGGCGATTTGTTGGTGGGCGCGTTGGACGGCGGCGCCAAGCCGATGATCGAACCCTCGATCGAGCCGGCGGTATCGGGACCGATCGCCGCGCTGATGGAGGCGTACTCGCCTTCGCTGCAGGGCATCGAAGCGACGCTTGACATTCTTGCCAGCGAAGATGGCGCACCGCTCGCATCCCTGCCGATGCGTATCGGGCCGGGGCCGTCTCCGGAGATCGCCAATATGAGCGCGCAGTTCAACGCCGCCGCCCTGCCGCCCGGCCGTTACCTGGCGCGGGGCAGCATTCGCCAGGGTGGCAAGGCGCAGGGTCACATGCTTCGTCCATTCCGGGTTGTCGCCGCGGCCGCCTCGGCGGGCGCCGCCCCGGCAGCCGGCTTCATGTCGCAGGAGATGGCGCTAGTGCTACTCGGCGGCGTGCCGAACTTCGATCGCAAGCTGCTGCTGACGCCGGCGATGCTGGCCTCGATGTTTGCGATGGCGGACCAACGCGCCGCCGGCTCGAAGGCGGCGGTCAAGGAAGCGCGCGGCGGGGATCTCGGGGGCGCTGCGATGACTGCGCTCGCGGAGAACGACCAGGTGCTTGCGACCTTCCTGAAAGGGCTCGAGCTCTACCAGTCCGCGCAACTCGACAAGGCGGCGATGCAGTTCCTAAACTCGATGCAGATGGCGCCCAGCTTCGCGCCGTCGCGGCTGTTCCTCGGCGCCGCTCTGGCGGAAGGCAATCGACACAAGGAAGCCGCGGGCTTGATCCAGAGCACATCCACCAACCCGCCGAACGCGGCGATCGCGCGGCTGGCCGGCGAGGAATGGATCAAGGCGGGCCAGCCGGCGCTCGCGATCCCGACGCTCGAGCGCGCGGTGTTTCAAAATGCCGCGGACCTGAACGCCAAGAAGCTGCTCGGCATTGCCTATGTGCTGGGCGGCCGGTCGAGCGAAGCGGTCGCCGTGCTCACGCCGTACCTGGACGCCAATCCGACAGATACTGCGGCGCTACTTTCGGCGATTTACGGCACCTACAACCGGCAGGTGAGCCCGACGCAGCCGGCGACGCTTGCCGCCGATCGCGCGAACATGGCGAAGTGGTCGAAGGCGTATGCGGGAACAAAGGGACCGATGCAGCCGCTCGTGGCAGCGTGGGTCAAGCACGTGCAGGAGTTGAAATAAGCGACGACTGATTTCATCATCGGCAGCGCGCCTTTCCCGCCGGCGCGCATGCACTGCACCTCTGAGACGCGCGCTTCCGATTTCCGCCCTACAGCGTCCGCTGACGCTGAGTAAGCTTGACCGGCGAGAGGAGACCGAGCCACGCGAGATACCTCGTCGCGAAATCCGCGCCGGCGCGCTACCCACGGTCAGATCCTGGCGCGAGCGCGATCTGCAAGGTCCCGGATCTCGGCGTTCTCGAGAATCCGCTGGCGAATCCTGTCCGCGGTCGCGGCAAGCATCGCCCGGCCGATGTCGATGTTCTCGATATACATACCGCGGAACGGCTTGAAGACGGCGCGCAGCACCGGGCGCAGCGCGTCGACGATTGCCGCCTGCGACGATGGGCCTTTGCCGTCAATCATACCGGGCCGGAAGCAATTCGCCTTGAACGCCGCAATCAGGTCGCGCTCCGCTTCCGCCTTGACGCGCGCCCACATCCACCGGCTGTCGAGCGCCGAGCTTTTCCCGCTCAAATATTGGAACGGTGCGTCGGGACTCGTCGCGCGCAGCATCGTGGCGGCGGCCAGCGGATATGCCTGGTGAATACACCGATAGTCCTTTTCCGCCGGCGCCTTGCTCACCGAGGCGCCGAGGCAGAAGAAGCACGCATCGACGCCGCTGAATGCGTCGGCGAGTGGCACATACTCGAGATAGTTGTCGTGAAGGAATTCGCGCAGTTTCGGATCGCGCACGCCGGTGGAACGTCGTACAACGACGCGCACTTCGCTGACCTCCGGCGCGTCCAGGCACGCGCGTAACACGCCGCTGCCCGCAAGACCTGTCGCGCCGAAGATGAGGAGCTTCACGCTATCGCTTTGTCGGTCGCGTAAAGTCCCTTGTCGATGATCGCGAAGGCCTCCGCGAGCTCCGCCTCGGTGATGCACAGCGGCGGGTTGGTAAAGAACCCGTTCCAGCGCACGAACGTGTAGAGACCTTCGTCGCGCAGGAATTTCCCGAGCGCCTGCATCTCCGGCGAGCTGCCATTGAACGGCGCCAGCGGCTCCATCGTCTTGCGATCCTTGACGAGCTCGACGATGCCGAAGAGGCCGATTGAGCGGACGTCGCCCACGCAGGGATGGTTCGCTTTCAGCTCCTCGAGCATCTGCTTCATCAACCCGCCCGTGGTCTTGGCGCGTGCAATCAAATTGTCCTCTTCGTAGACGGCGATCGTTGCCAGCGCCGCCGCGCAGCCGAGCGGATGGCTGTTGTAGGTGAGGCCGCCGTAAAACACCTTGTCCTTGAAGTGATCGGCAATCTTGCGGCGGAGGCCCACGGCGCCGAGCGCCACATACGCGCTCGTCAAACCCTTCGCCATCACCAGGATGTCCGGCACCACCTTCCAGTGGTCGACGGCGAACCACTCGCCGGTCCGTCCAAATCCTGACATCACCTCGTCGCAGATCAGGAGGATGCCATGCTTGTCGCAGAGCGCGCGCACGCCTTCGAGATAACCATCAGGCGGCACGTGAATACCGTTGGTGCCGGTCACCGTTTCCATCAGGAAGCCGGCAATCGTCTGCGGCCCCTCGAGCATGATCACTTCCTCGAGCTCAGCGAGGGCGTCGGCGCCGGACAGCGTGCCGCGCGTCGGCCCGTGATACGGATGGGGCACGTGGATGATGCCCGGCATGCCCGGTTCCATCGCCCAGCGGCGCGGATCGCCGGTCGCGGTGAGGCTGGCGCCGGTGCCGCCGTGATACGAGCGGTAGCGCGCGAGAATCTTGTGGCGGCCGGTGACGAGCCGCGCGATGCGGATCGCGTTCTCGTTGGCCTCGGCGCCGCCGTTGGTGAAGAAGAAGACGTCGATGTCGCCGGGGCAAATCTCCGCGAGCTTCTGCCCGAGCCTGGCGCGCACTTCGGTGGCCATGAACGGGTTCGCATACGCGAGCGTCGCGGCCTGGTCCTGGATCGCCTTGATCACGCGCGGATCGCCGTGGCCGATGTTGACGCACATCAACTGGCTGTTGAAGTCGATGAAGCGCTTGCCTTCGGGCGTCCAGAAGTAAATGCCCTTGGATTTTGCGACCGGGATTGGATCGACATGCGCCTGGGCCGACCATTCGTAGAGGGAGTGCTGCTTCGACAGCGCGACCATTTCCTGTCCGGTCATCGTCTGCTCAGTTTTTGTGGTCATAGATTTTCATTCTGCCAGTCGTATCACCGCCAGTGCCAGCACCTTGGTCGCGGCGATGATATCCGCGACAGAGCAGTATTCATCAGGCTGATGCGCCAGATCCAATTCGCCCGGCCCGTAGGCGACGCAGTGCGGCACGCCGGCAATCCGCGCCACATGCTTCTGATCGTAGGTGCCGGGGCTGGCGACGAGCTGCGCCTGCCGGCCGGTCACCTGCGCAATCGCGTCGGTCAGCGCACCGATCACCGGCGCATCCTCCGGCGTGCGGGTCGGCTCGAAGATCAACCGGTCTTCAATCGTGAATCGCACTTCCGGCATCCGCGCCTGCGCCTTTGCCACCAGCGCCGCAATTTCCGCGCGCGTGCCCTCGAGGCCTTCCTCCATCAGGAAGCGCCGATCGAACACGGACCGGCAGCGATCCGCTACGCACGGGCTCGGCACGCCGTCGATCGGCTGCCCGCCGTCAATGCCGTTGATGTTGATGGTGGCGTGACGCGACCCTTCCGGTACGACCGGCATGGTGGTGACGCGCTCGAACAACGCGGGGCCGAGCTCATCGCGCACCAGGTCGAGGAAATGCGACATGCCTTCGATCGCATTGACCCCCAGATACGGCATGCTGCCGTGGGCGATGCGGCCCTCGGTGATCACCTCGAACCAGTAGACGCCGCGATGGCCGATGCAGACGCGATCGACGCCGAACGGCTCCGGAATGATCACCGCCTTGGTGCGCGCGCGCGAGAGGATGCCGTTCTCGGCGAGCCAGCCGACGCCGGCGAAGCCGCCGCTTTCCTCGTCAACCGTTCCGCTGATCTCGAGCGCTGCCGCATGCGCAACGCCGGCGCGGCGAATCGCTGCCACCGCGAACACCGCCGCGGCAATGCCCGCCTTCATGTCGCAGGCGCCACGCCCATACAGCTTGCCGTCCGCGACTTCCCCACCGAACGGATTGCGGGTCCAGCCATGGCCGGTGGGCACCACGTCGAAGTGGCCATTGAGATGGATGGCCGGCCCGTTCGCGGTCCCCGCCTGGCTGCCAATCACGTTGATGCGCGGATGCTGCGGGGTGTGCTCCGTGCGCCCGATCGCCGGCAGCAGCTGCACCTCGTGCCCATGCGCGCGGAGCTGCGCGCCGATCACGTGCGCGCAATGCTCGTAGTGCTCGCCTGGAGGGTTGACGGTGGGAATGCGAATCAACCGCGCCGCAAAGTCGACGATCTCGTCACCGGCGCGGTCCACCTCCGACAGAATCCGATCGTGCGTCGCGGCGTCCACGCTGGCATTCTAATGTGCGTACCGTGCGTACGGTGCGTAAAGTGCCTGGCTCAGGGCGAAGGCGAGTCGGTTATTATTCCCAGACTATGAGGGTGGTTCTTTCGGTCGTTCTGTTGGCGGGGTTGGCGGCGGCGGTGCGCGCGCAAAACGCGCCGGCCTCGTCCAACGCCACGATCACCGCAGTACCGGGCATCAAGGTTGGACACCACACGCTCACCGAACGTCCCACCGGCTGCACCGTGATCGTCGTCGACGGCGACGGCGCGGCCGGCGGCGTCTCGCAGCGCGGCGGCGCGCCCGGCACGCGCGAGACCGATCTGCTCGATCCGTCGAACATGGTCGACAAGGTCAACGCCGTGGTCTTCGCGGGCGGCAGTGCGTTCGGGCTCGACGCGGCCACCGGCGCGGTGAAGTGGCTCGAGGAGCACGGCATCGGCTGGCCCACGGGCGTCGCGAAAGTGCCCATTGTCCCGGCGGCAATCCTGTTCGACCTCCCGGTCGGCGGCAAACCGGGGATCAGGCCGTCCGCCGATTGCGGATACCAGGCGGCGGCGGCCGCGTCGAGTGCGCCCGTCAAGGAAGGCACGATCGGCGCCGGCGCTGGTGCGACGGTCGGCAAATCGGGTGGCGCCAACCGTGCGATGAAGGCGGGCGTGGGCAGCTACAGCATCACCCTGGCCAACGGGCTCAGCGTCGGCGCGCTCGTCGCTGTCAACGCCGTCGGCGACATCATCGACCCTGATACCGGGAAGATCGTCGCCGGCGTGCGCAATCCTGATGGCACGTTCGCCGACGCGCGCGCGCTCCTGCGCCGCGGGTCAACCGGTCCACCGCCCCGTCCCGGCGAGAACACCACCATCGGCCTCGTCGCCACCAATGCGAAACTCACCAAGACCCAGGCGCACCGCATGGCGATGATGGCGGACGACGGCTTTGCCCGGGCGATCTTTCCCTCGCACACCATGGGTGACGGGGACACCGTGTTCGCACTCGCGACCGGCCGGTGGACCGGCGATGTCAACCTCACGCAGATCGGCGCGCTGGCGGCCGACGTGATGGCCCGCGCGATCGTGCGCGCGGCCACGGAAGCGACGGGCCTGCCGAACATTCCAGCCGCCCGTGATCTCAAAAAATGAAAAACCTATTCAGTCTCGAGGGCAAGTCGATCGCCGTCATCGGCGCGGGCTCCGGCATCGGCCAGGCCTGCGCCATCGGCGCGGCCGGGCAAGGGGCGTTCGTTTTTTGTCTCGACGTCAAGGGGGACCAGGCGGCCGCCACCGCGGCGACGATTGCCGCGAGCGGCGCCACGGCCGAGGCCGGCGTCGTCGACATCACCGATGAAGCGTCCGTCAATGACGCCATCGCGGCAGCGGCGTCAAAGCACGGCCGACTCGACGGTCTGGTCTGCACGCCGGCGGTGAATGTCCGCAAGCCGATCCTGAAATATACCGGCGAGGAATTCGATCGCGTCGTGCAGGTGAACTTGCGCGGCAACTTCAACGTGCTGATGTCGGCTGGACGGCTGATGGTGCCGCAGGGCTTCGGCAGCATCGTGCTGTTCTCGTCGATTCGATCGCTGGTGACCGAGCCCGGCCAATCGGTCTATTCGATGACCAAGGCCGGCATCGTGCAGCTGGTGCGGACCGCCGCGACCGAGTGGGGCGACAAGGGCGTGCGCGTCAACGCCGTCGGACCTGGCGTAACCGAAACGCCGCTGACCGCGCCGATCAAGGCGCAGCCCGCGTGGTACCAGGCCTACGCCGACAAGACGCCGATGAAGCGATGGGCCACGGCGGATGAAATGGCGGGGCCGACCGTGTTCCTGTTGTCCGGCGCCGCGAGCTACGTTACCGGCACCATCTTGTTTGCCGACGGCGGCTGGCTCGCGAACGACGGACGATTTTCACCGCCAGGCATGTAGCACTCCGGACGAGAGCCGGCACCCGGACGCCGGAACAACTGTAGAGAGGTCGGCCCATGACACGCGTCGCCACAATCGCTGCACTGCTCGTCCTCGCCATCCTGCTCGCCCAGGCGCGTGTCGACGCGCAGGCGACCGGCCAGATTAATGGCAGCATCACCGACGCGTCCGGGGCGTTGCTACCCGGCGTCACGATCGAAGCGAGCAACCTCGCCACCGGCGCGGTTCGCACCGCCGTCAGCGGCGCCGACGGCCTGTATACCATCCCGTTGCTGCCTCCGGGCAACTACAACCTCAAAGCGACGTTGCAGGGATTCCGCACATCGCTGCGGGAAGGCGTGCGCATCACCGTCACCGAAACGGCGCGGGTCGCGTTCCAACTCGAGGTCGGACAGTTGTCGGAAACCATTACCGTCAGCGCCGAGGCGACGCTGGTCGAAACCAGCAACGCCACGCACGGCATCGTCATTGACGAACAGAAGGTCGTGGACCTGCCGCTCAACGGCCGCAATTTCACGCAGCTCGGCACGCTGATCCCCGGCGTCGTGGCGCCGCCCGCCGGCCTCGGCGGCCAGAACGGTGATGCCACGCCCGGCGGATTCGGCAACGCCACCGGCGGCTTCAACGTCAACGGCATGCGCAACCAGTCCAATAATTTTTTGATGGATGGCGCCACCAACAACGACACGTTCAACACCGGCTTCGTGCTGCGCCCGCCGCCGGATGCGATCGAAGAATTCAAGATCCTGACCAACGCATTCTCGGCCGAGTACGGCCGCAACGCGGGCTCGGTCGTGAATGTGGTCACCAAATCGGGCAGCAACAAGCCGGCCGGGGCGGCGTGGGAATTCAACCGCGACGATGCGTTGATGGCGCGCAATTATTTTGCACCGGCGACGCAGCCCAAGCCGGTGCTCAACCAGAATCAATTCGGCGCCGCGGCGGGCGGCCCGGTGATCAGGAACCGGCTGTTCGTATTCGGCTTCTACGAAGGCTACCGCAACGACAGCGGCGTCACGACCAACATCGTGGTGTTGTCGGAGGCCCAACGGCGCGGCGACTTTTCGGCGTCGGCGGCGGCAATCCGCGATCCGCTCACGGGTCAGCCCTTCCCGGGCAATCTGATTCCGGCCGGCCGCATCAGCCCGGCCGCGAGCCAGCTGCTCGCCGAGTTCGTGCCGCTGCCGAATGCGGCCGGCAATCGCTACATCGTGTCACCCACGGTCAACGACGTGCGGGACATGCTGGGCGCGCGGTTCGACTACCAGTTGCCGCGCAATCAGTCAGTGCTCGGGCGCTACATGCGCAGCCAAACCGATCGCGCGACGCCAAGAGTCGTGGCGCCGGTCGATCAGCGCGCGCGGGCGACGCTCCAGGACGGGATGCTGTCGCACAATTTTGTCGTCAGCTCCAACTTCATCAACCAGGCGCGCTTTTCGATCAACCGCATCACCGCCAATCCCGCGGTCACCAGCGGCCTCAGCCCGAAGAGCTACGGCATCAACCTGTCCAACACCAACCCGGTCGCGGCCGGATTGCCGTCATTTGCGGTGACCGGGTTCTTCGGCGGCGGCGCAGCGGCACTCGGTGACGCCCAGCAGCCGTTCGTTGATCGCGTCAACCACGTCTGGCAATTTGCCGACGATGTCACCTGGGTCCGCGGCCGCCATGCGATGAAGGTCGGCGCCGACGTCCGCCGGGAAGCGATGCGGATCGCGTTCATCAACCGCCCGAACGGCGACCTGACTTTCAGCGGCGGCATCACCGGCAACGCCGCCGCCGATTTCCTGCTGGGCCTGCCGGCGCAGGTCCGCGCCACCACCACCCAGGCGATCCAGGAGGGATCCGGCTGGCTCTTTGCCGGGTACGCACAGGATGAATTCCGGGTCACCTCACAGCTGACACTCAATCTCGGCGTCCGTTACGAGCTGCCGACGCCGTTCATCGACCAGAACGACGCGATCACCGGTTTCCATACCGGCGTGCAGTCGAAAAAGTTTCCGGCCGCGCCGACCGGGCTCGTCTACCCCGGCGACCCCGGGGTGCCTCGCGGGATCGTGCCGACCGACAAGAACAACGTCGCCCCGCGCGTCGCCATGGCGTGGGATCCGTTCGGTGACGGCAAGACCAGCGTCCGCTCGGCGGTCGGGATGTTCTATGACGCCCTCGCCGGCCAGGGCGACTTCTTCCAGAGCGGCGTGCTGTCGCCGCCGTTCACGCCGCTGATCGAATTGAACACGCCGGCGCCGATCACGCTCGCCGATCCGCTCGCCGCGGTGGCCGGACCGCCGAATCCGTTTCCGCCGGCGCTGACGATCATCGGCTGGGGTGATCAGTTCACCTCGCCCTTCGCGTATCACTTCAACGCCGGCGTGCAGCGTCAACTCCGCGGCAGGCTCGGCGCGGAGATCGCGTACGTCGGATCGCGCGGACACCATCTGCCGATGTTCATGGAGATCAACCCGGGCGTATACACGCCGGGACAGTTGGCACGCGGCGCGCGCGTCATGCCGGCGTTCGCGTTGGTACGGCCGACCTTCTCGGTGGCCAGGTCCTGGTATGACTCGCTGCAGACCAGCGTGCGCATGCTGCCGACCCGCGGCCTCAATTTTCTCGCCAGCTACACGCTCGGCAAGACCACCGATCACGTGTCGGGCCTGAACATCGGCGGCGAGGCGCGGCCGGTATTGCCCGTCACACAGGGCGATCAGGCCAGCATCGAGCGCGCCCTCGCCCTCGAGAAGGGCCCGGCGCTGTTCGACGCGCGTCACCGCTTCGTCGCCAGCTTTGGCTACGAATTGCCGACGCTCGAAGGCCAGTCCATGCTGCTTCGGGCCGTCGCCGGCGGCTGGCAGTTGAACGGCATCTACCAGGCGCAGTCGGGCTTCCCGCTCACCGTGACGCAGGGGGCGGTGCTCGACATCCGGTATATGACGTCGCGGCCGGATGTGACGTGCGATCCGAATGACGGCGCAAAAACCACCGCGCAGTATTTCAACACCAGCTGCTTCACGGCGCTGACGCTGGCCCAGACCGGCGAGCGGCCGGGGAACGCCGGCCGCAATACCGTGCGTGGCCCGGGCTTCCAGCGCACTGACCTGTCGATCTTCAAGAATTTCGCGCTGCCGCGCCGTCAACGCATCCAGGTGCGCATCGAGGGTTTCAACGTGCTCGACCAGGCGCGTTTCTCGCAGCCGAATGGCACATTCGGCTCGGTGACCTTCGGGCAAATCACCAGTGCTGAAGACGGGCGCATCGTCCAGCTCGCGCTGAAGTACACCTTTTGAGTGACCAGCTGGCGCCGGCGGGAATTCGTTGGGAGCTTGCTCGGCGGACTGGCGTGGGCCGCGCGCTCACGCCGCCCCGTCTTCGGGCAGGCGCCGGCGGTCGTCCGATCCGATCGCCCGATCGTCGATGCCGGTGTGTCCGCCGGCCCCGGCAGCGATGACTCCGCGATCATCTGGTCGCATGTCGATCGCCCGGCCCGCCTGATCGTCGAATACGACACGACGGCATCGTTCAACAACGCCCAACGCGTTCGCGGCACCGTGGCGACGCCGGCGACCGGACTGACCGCTCGCGCGCGAATCCGCGGCCTGCAGCCAGGTCGGGACATCTTTTACCGCGTACGTTTCGAAGACCTCGGCGAGCGTCGTGCCATCAGCGCCTACGAGCACGGGCATTTCCGGACAGCACCGGCGCCGGGGCGCCCTGTTCGCGTCGCCTGGTCGGCGGATGTCTGCGGCCAAGGCTGGGGCATCGACGTGGCGCGCGGCGGCATGCAGTTGTTTGCGACGATGGCCGACACCGATCCGGATCTGTTCGTGCACCTCGGCGATACGATCTATGCCGATCAGGCGCTGCGCGAACAGGTGCCGTTGGACGACGGCACGACCTGGACCAACCTCGTCACCCCGGCAAAAGCAAAAGTCGCCGAGACGCTCGACGACTACCGGGGGAATCATCTCTACAACCGCCTCGATGTTCATTACCGCCGCTTTGCATCGCAGGCGGGCCAGGTGGTGATGTGGGACGACCACGAAGTGCGCGACAACTGGTATCACGCGCAGGTCCTGTCCGATGATGCGCCGTACCGGGAGAAGCGTGTCGCGGTCCTGGCCGAACGCGCCCGGCAGGCCTTCCTGGAGCACTACCCGATCACGATGGCGCGCGGCGCCGGCGCGCGCATCTATCGGACCATCCCGTTCGGGCCGCTGATCGAAATCTTCGGCCTGGACATGCGCAGCTACCGCAGCGCCAACACCGCCAACATGCAGACCACCGCCGGGCGCGATACGGCGTTGCTCGGCGCCCGGCAGGTGGCCTGGCTCGCCGACGCGCTCGCGCGGCCGCGAGATCGAAATCGCCGGGCTGTTGCGGACGCTCACGCAGCGCGGCGTGCGCAACGTGGTGTGGATCACCGCCGATGTCCACTACTGCGCCGCGCATCGTTTCGATCCGGCGGGCGCGGCGACGGCGGACTTCGACCCCTTCTGGGAGTTCGTCGCCGGGCCCGCGCATGCCGGGACTTTTGCGCCGGGCGTGATCGATCACACGTTTGGACCGGAGGTCCGTTTCCAGGGCACTCCGCCGGACTTGAAACCGAACCGCCCGCCGGGACCGGACACGCAGTTCTTCGGGTTGCTCGAAGCAGACGCCGCGACGCGCGCGCTGACGGTGTCTCTGGTCAACACCTCGGGACGCCGGGTCTTCACGACGCAGCTGAGCGCCCTGTGACTGACCGCGCACAGTTGCTCGGGGTCCCCTACGATGCGAGCTCGTCGTTCCTTCGCGGATCGGCGGAGGCGCCGCGGTTGATCCGGCAGGCGTTGCGATCGCGCGCCGGCAACGCCTTCACCGAACGCGGCGCCGATTTGTCACACCTGGCTGACGCCGGCGATCTCGTCGTGTCCGAAGATCCGGCGACGGCGCGAATGCAGATCCAAGCGGGCGTCGAGCGAGTGATCGCGAGTGGTTTCACGCCGATCGCCCTCGGCGGCGATCACTCGATCACCTATCCGATCATGCGCACGGTCGCGCAGCACCACCGCGCCATCACCATCCTGCACATCGACGCGCACGGCGATCTTTACGACGAGTTCGAAGGCGACCGGTTCTCGCACGCCTGTCCGTTCGCGCGGATCATGGAGGAAGGCCTGTGCGATCGCCTGGTGCAGGTCGGCATCAGGACACTGACGCCGCATCAGCGCGAGCAGATCGCGCGTTTTG
>Ga0136611_10001000_pt1 | contig 19273 bp, 17 predicted proteins | sample AntDrymUQ2232306_2_FD_106645 | JGI IMG/M metagenome (GOLD analysis project Ga0136611, IMG submission 106645) | Polar desert sand microbial communities from Dry Valleys, Antarctica - metaG UQ223 (23.06) | ecosystem: Environmental > Terrestrial > Soil > Desert | place: Antarctica: Dry Valley...
GCATCCAGCCAGATGATCGTACAACGCAATAATCAGATCGTCGTCACCGCGGGCGAAGGCAGTGATCGACTCATTGCATTAGTGCGTCAATGTGGGCTGCTCAGTTCTATTGTTGCTGGTAGTCAGGTGTATGAACTGTCATCAATCGCGCTCTGGGGCTATGCGGCACGTCGCGGGGCTGCCGACGATCTCCTGCTTCAACTCCGCAACGCCTCAGCGAATGAGCTGCCAAATGCTCTGGTCGCATGGATCGTTCAAACAATGGCGCGTTACGGTGTGCTGCGATTGAGCGAGATCGACGGTCACCCATATTTGTTCGCCGCGACTGATGAACCATTCAAACGGCTCGGTCTCGTCGCTGACGCGCGGGATGGCGAATTTCGGACTCGGATCGAGGTGGAAGTCGTCGGTCGGATTCGTGTCGAGGCGGCGCGGGCTGGCTGGTTCATCGCGGATGACCGCCGTTCGGAGGCGCTCAGGGAACCGGCCCCCATCGCGTTCAGCGGGATACTGCGGACGTACCAACAGGACGCTCTGAATGCGTTCCTGCAAGGACGCCAGGGACTCGTGCTGCTGCCGTGTGGTGGCGGGAAAACGGTGGTCGGAGTTGCGGCTGCGGCGTCGACAGGCGGGCCAGTCCTGGTGGTTGTGCCGTCGCGCTCGATCGCTTTGCAATGGCAGCGCATGTTTGAGAACGTCACCGATATATTGAGTGTCGACGTGGCGGTGAATCGGATCGGGCGCGGGGTTTCGATCGTGACGTATCACTCTGCGGTTGGGCGACGCGCAGGTGAGCTTCTCGCGCACGACTGGAGGCTCGTGGTCTTCGACGAGGTCCAGTCGTTGCCGGCGGAGACGTTTCGGTTGGCGTCCCAGATTCGGGCGGACTTCAGGATGGGTTTGACGGCGACACTCGTACGTGAAGACGGCCGGGAGCGCGAGATCGCGGCGCTGGTCGGCCCTCCGCTGTTTGACATATCCTGGCGCGCGCTTGAACGGCAGGGTTGGATAGCTCCAGCGCGTTGCATTGAGGTTCGTGTGCCAGCGGCAACGAGTGAGCGGGAGGCGATGCTGTTTCGGATGTCAGTTGTGGAACGGCTGCTTGCGCGACATGCAACGGAATCCGTGCTCGTGGTTGGCTCGCGGTTAGCGAGCCTCGAAGCTGCTGGTGATCGGTTGGGGTTTCCTGTCGTGACCGGACGCGATAGTCCAGATGTCCGCGAACGGACGCTCGGACAGTTTCGCGATGGATCGCTGCGAGTGTTGGGCGTCTCCCGGATCGGGTCGGTGGGAATTGATTTGCCTGGAGCGAGCGTCATGATTCAGGTGTCAGGCACGTTTGGCTCTCGACAGGAAGAGGCGCAACGATTAGGTCGTATATTGAGACCGTCGGAGGCGAACTCCGCGCACTTCTACACCATTGTGGAGACCGGCACGCGAGAGGTAGGCGATGCCGAGCGACGGCAGCGGTTTCTCGTGAATCAGGGGTATATCTACGAAGTGGTGGAGGCAGCGAGTATCGCGCGACCTGCGCGTGATTAGCGGACTTCGTCTCCAAGCAACGTCTCAGCAGGCGCGGGCCAGAGTGCGCGTGTTGGCATCCATTGATCGACATAGGACTGAATGAGCGACTCCACGCCGCGAAGTGCCGCGTCACGTTCGCGGGGCCAGGAGAAGGTACCAACGACACGAAGGTGCGCTGAGCGTGTTCCTGGACGCCGCACCAGGGCAGCGACTGCCACGCGGATGTCGTCATCAGCCGGAAGCGCGAGATGAGCATCTGCTCGAAACAACGAGGTCACGTGATGCGACTCCGACTCGGCATCAACCGGCAGGATGGGAATATCGGACCAGCCGACGCGGCGCAGTGCCGATGGCAGGAGCTGTGGCAGTCCGAGGTTAGCGGTGAGGATGAGGAGCGGTTCCGCGCCCGGTGTGTTGTCCACGTGATCGGTGATCAGCGTAAGGTGTGACGGACTTGTCATGTGACGGATGCGGCGCTGATGCTGTCCAACCCGTGAGATACAGTCTGCAACGTTTTGACTGTCTGCGTGCTCGTGCAGGACGAACGATAGGTTCGCGGAATGAACGCCAGGTTCGACGACAAACCGCCCGCACCTTCGGTCATTCAATCGTATGAATGAGCAGATGCGGGCGGTGACGTTCAGCATGAGCGAGGTGTTCGTTTTAGTCTGCCGGAACTTCGGCGACGATGCGTTTGGCTGACGTTTCACGGGCGAATTGTTCGACCATTTCGCGGGCGTCGTCGTCGTGATACTGGACCGGCGGGGACTTCATGAAGTACGCCGATGGAGCCAGAAGTGAACCGGAAATGTTGTTGTCCAGAGCGAGCTTGGCGCAGCGGATAGCGTCGATGACGACGCCAGCCGAGTTGGGCGAGTCCCAGACTTCGAGCTTCAGCTCGACCATGAGCGGAACATCGCCGAAGGTCGTGCCTTCAAGGCGGATATGGCACCACTTGCGGTCTTCAAGCCATGGCACGTAGTCGCTCGGGCCGACGTGGACATTCGTGTCGGCCAGCTCATAGTCGATCTGCGATGTGACGGCGTTCGTCTTGGAAATCTTCTTGGACTCGAGGCGCTCACGCTCAAGCATGTTCATGAAGTCGGTGTTGCCGCCGAAGTTGAGCTGATAGGTACGGTCGATGCGGACGCCACGATCGGCGAACAGGCGGGTGAGCATACGGTGGGTGATTGTGGCACCAACCTGTGACTTGATGTCGTCACCAACGATTGGCAGTCCACGCTCCTTGAAGCGGTTCTGCCAGTACTCCTCACGGGCAATGAAGACCGGGATGCAGTTGACGAACGCACAACCGGCTTCCAGCACCTGCTCTACGTACCACTTGGTTGCCATCTCGGAGCCAACGGGCAGGTAGTTGATCACGACATCAGTCTTCGTCTCGCGAAGGATGTTCACGATGTCGGCGGTCGGACCTGGCGCCTTCGTGATGATCTGCGAGAGGTACTTACCGAGTCCATCGTGTGTCATGCCGCGTTGCACGGTGACACCGGTGAATGGAACATCAGCGAACTTAATGGTGTTATTCGGCTTCTCGAGAATCGCTTCGCTCAAGTCCTTGCCGACCTTGTTGATGTCGACATCAAACGCGGCGGTGAACTCAATGTCTCGGATGTGATAGCCGCCGAGATTGACGTGCATGAGTCCCGGGACGAACTGGTCCGGGTCAGCGTTCTTGTAATACTCGACGCCCTGGACCAGCGACGAGGCACAGTTGCCAACGCCAATGATCGCCACGCGGATTTTGCCGTCGTGCACGAGGATGAACCCTCCACTCCCAGCATCTGGGTTGATTGATAACTAGCCGATTAATGTTCAGCGTCCGACGGGATTCCTGGTGAACGCGGCGCAGCATGCGATGCGCGGCCAGAGGTCTCTACATCGAACAAACTAAACAATTGTAAAGCGCGTTGCAACCACAGTCAAACATAACGCGGAACGGGAAAAGGAACATGAGCGACGATCGGTCACGTTCCTGACATCTGGGTTCCGCATTCCTGACAGAATTTCGATCCCGGTGGGTTCTCTGTCCCACACTTGGGACATGCGTTCGTCGCCTGAAGATTGAAGCCGCAGTTTGCGCAGAACTTCGCTCCTACTTCGACAGAGGTGCCACAGTTTGGACAGAACTTCCCAGTCGACGCAGAGGTAGTGGTTCCTTGAGTCGGTGCCGGTGCAGCGGTTGGTTGATTTCCGCCCGCCATGGACTGGCGCATGGCCTCGCTCATCGCCATACCAACGCCGAAGCCAGCACCGAGGCCAGCGGCATCCCCAGCGACGCTGCCACTGCCGCCTCCGGAGTCTCCTCCCTCGCCGACGTTTCCGATGGCTTGGGCGGTCTGGTACTGCATATAGGAGCGCATGTCGCCGAGGACATTCATCGACGAGCGTTCGTCGATGCGCTGCTGGACTTCTTCGGGCGGAGTGATGGCCGTGATCTGGAAGGTCAGCAGTTCGAGACCGAAGCGCGCGAAATCATCCGAGAGGGCGTGCTGAGCGGCGGTAGCGAGATCGAGCGACATGGACTGGACATCGAGCAGGCTGACGAGCATTTCGCCCAGCATATCGTTGAATTCGTTGATGATGTTCGAGCGGAGCTGTTCTTCGATGTCGTCGGTAGTGAACGAGGCGCGGGTTCCAACGACCTGCGTGAGGAACTGCTGCGGCTCACGAACTCGCATCGTGTAGGTGCCGAAGGCGCGAATTCGGATCATGCCGAATTCCTTGTCACGGTAGAGTACGGGTTGCGGCGTGCCCCACTTCAGGTCCGTGAATTCACGCATGTTGACGTAATACACTTCGGCTCGAAACGGGCTCTTCGAGCCAAACGGCAGACTGATGATGTCAGCAAGAATCGGAATGTTCGCGGTCGAGAGTGTGTGCCGGCCGGGTGGGAGAACATCGAGCGCTTTGCCATCGCGGACGAAAATCGCGCGCTGTGATTCACGAACAACGCACTGTGAGCCAAGTCGAAACTCGCCGGAGCCGTACTCAGGGACGCGATGGGCGAGTTCATTTGCGCGCTCGTCGACATATTCGATCAGATCAAGGATTGCCATTCGATCGCTCCTCCCACTACCGTGCCGACGCCGCTAAGCCGGGTCGTTGGCGTCCGCTCCGCTGGCCAAGGGCATGTCCGACGGCGCGGGCGAGGTCGTTTCGGGTTCGGAGCCGCTCGACAGGCTCATCGTGTCGTCGCCGGAATTGCGCGCCTTGAGCGCTGCAAGCTCCGATTCGATATCGTCGTCCTGATCGAGTTCCGCGAACTGCCAGTCGAGGTTTTCGCCCTGGAGTTCACCGAGTGCCTGGGTGCGTGATTCCTCTGTGCGAATGCGCTTCTCCATACGATCGAGTTCAGAAAACGAGTCGAGGCCGGGCAGCGCTGACAGTGTCTCGGTCATCTGACGTTGCGCCTGGCTCGCGCGATGGCGGGCAATGAGGACGTCACGCTTCGATTCGGCCTCGTTGTATTTGGCCTCGAGCATCTTGAGCTGTTGCTTCAGCTTGCCAATCATGTCCTGCTGGGATGACAACTGAGTCGCGTACACGGTGGCGATGCTCTCGGAGTCGCGCTTACGGCGCAGGGCTTCGCGAGCGAGATCGTCTTTGCTGCTGCCGACCGCGAGTTCGGCGCGGCGCTCCCACTCGCGGGATTCGCGCTGGGATTCCTGAAGTTCAGCCTCGATCTCCTTCTCCTGCGCGATCATTTCGGCAACCTGGATGCGCGCATCGCGGATGTTGGTTTCCATCTCGCGCATGAGTTCGTTGAGCATCTTCTCCGGGTCTTCGGCGCGATCGAGCAGATCGTTGATGTTGGCACGAATGAGGCGGGACATACGATCGAGAATTGCCATGTGAACGCCCTCCCTTGTTGTCAATTCCGTCCGGCCGACGGGTGCCAGCCAGTTGTTACTTCTCGCGTGTGAAGAAGTCGATTTCCACGTGGTCTATCCGAGTACCGAGGAGTGACAGGCGGCTTGTTCCCCAATCAAAGATATCGAGCACACTGCCATCCGGAGCAGTGTATTGCAGGAGTCGTACCGGCTGCTTTGACGCGGTCCCGCCCTGTCCGATTACATCACCGGTGCCAGAGATCTGCCGATCCAGAGTATACGTCTGCCCGTCGTGGGTGACGGTCGGCGACGACATGGTTGCCGCGATGTCGACTCGGTTTAGCCAATGTACCGACAACGCGTCATCAGTGAAGGCGAGCAACCATGTTTCGCCTTCGCCACCGCGCAGTTGGCTTGCCCGCCCCGACAGCTCAGGAGATTCGGCGGTGACGTGGGCAATGACCGTGTAATTGTCACCGTGATACGAGAGGGCTTCGCCAGCCTGGATGCGAAACGCGACTGATGGGCCAAATTTAGATGGAGATTCAAGCAATGCCAACACGTTCGGGTCACTGGAAGCCTTTCCGGATTGCAGCACCTCGTTACGCTTGTCGAAGCGATCGTCCAGTCTCTGAATCGTCTTCTCGATTGCGGCTGCCAGTTGCTTGTACTCTGTAGCCGCTGCGTCAGCTGCTTCGAGTGCGTCAATTTGACCGGACAGGATCTCCTGCTGATCGGCAAGTGCGCGGTCAAACGCTGCCAGCTGATCAAGTGACGCGGCGTCGACCGGGGCGTCGGAGAAGAGTGGTGCGTATCCGTACGACGCAGTCCTCACACGGTTGATGAAGGACTGCAACTGCTTGTGGGGACGATCTACGATTCCGACCGCGAGAATTCTGCGCTCGTCCGCGAGGCGACGCGCCAGTGCTCCAAGCCGGTCAGCCAGCTGGCCATAGTCGAGTGCGAGAGTGTCGCGTATGACCCGGTCGCTGTCGCGCCGCCGCTCCTTGTCTCGGTATCCGGCATACCCCGGGATACGATCGAGCATCCGGTCAATCGTGCCGCCTGAGGACATTCAAGCACCTCCATGCCGTGCGGTGTCGCCCACCGACGTGCGATCTACGTTAGGTTTACGGCAGAAATATCTCCGCGCCGCAGTATGGACAGCGAATGAGCCCCTTGCCTGCAATTGTTACCTGTCCTCCACAGTTAGGGCATGTCTCTCGACCACGCAACTCGGATGCCTGGCGCGCGTAGAGCAGGTCTTTGTCCCAATCGACGTAGCCAGCAAACAGGCCCTTCGACACGAGGTCGTAGAGATCCGAGCGCACGTCTTCACGGGTCGAGCCGAGCTGAAGAGCGAGGTCGGGGACGGCGATCTGACCTGCTGCTTCGACAATGCCGAGCATCTTGCGTTGTCGTCCGACATGCGCGAACTGTGCCTCCTCCCTCCGTGATCGCTGAAATACGAACCAGCCGCCAGCAAGCATGGGGAGTACCAGAATAATGAAGATGAGCGCGCCGCCGAAGACCGCTCCCGATAGCCGCAAACCGGATTCGTCGTCAGTGAGGCCAGAGGCGAGCCAGGCAATCGCAATGACCCCGACGATCGCGCCTCCAGCGAGCAGGAGCAGGCCGACTACTTTCCCGTTTCCCACGACCGATCCGCCTCCAATACCTGCCGCGTCGCCGCGACGACCGATTCTACTGTCACCATAGTAAGGCATGTTCGGGTAGGGCATCCATGTGGACGTCCGAGGCTGTAGCCACTGTAAATACAGGGCGCGCATGGAAGAGGATGCCTGACCGCGATCCGGCGTTGATTCATCGCCCGACCATCATTCCACTCGACGCTGCCAAATGGCATCCACGCGTCAACATTAGATGGTCCGAAAATCGAGACCGCTGGTCGATCGAGGGCGGCAGCGAGATGTCCGATAAACGAATCTCCACCAATGACAGCTGCCGCACCGTTGACAACCATCGTGAGTTCTTCCAACGATGTTTGCCCGGTAACATCGATTGCGTCCGGAGCGACCTGGTGGATGACATGGGCTGCTTCAGCGGCATCGGTCGCCCCGACGATTACGACTGACACACCCTGGTCACTCAATGAACGGGCCACCTCAGCGTAGCGTGACGCAGGCCACGCTCGAGCCGATGAGAACGGTCCGGTGGCCGGGTACACGCAGACGTACTGTTCAGGTAGGTCGAAAGACGGCATCAACGTTGGGACAGAGATGCGTGGAGCCGGATCGGTGGCGACGCCACCTGCAGCACGGGCTACGGCGAGCATGTATCCGGTCTCGTGCTGAGCGCCAAAGCCGCGATCCGTGACACGGTGGGTCAGAAAGGTTCCACGACCGTTGTCGAGTCCCGCGCTCGCTGCGGCTCCAGTTGCAAGGCAGAGCGCGCGAAACTTGGCGGCTCCGGCAGTCGTTGTGAGGTGATGCAGGATGACGATGAGATCGTAGGAGTGCGATCGGAGTTGATGAGCCAGATTGAATGCACGTAATGTGTTGCGTGAATCAGCAAACGCGACGGGTGAATCGAAGACGTCCTTGGGGAATTGAATCGCGCAAGTGCCGTGGCCGATCAATTCCACGACAGAGGATGATGACGGCGTGACGAGAACGTCGATATCGGAACTCGGATAGGCGAGGCGCAACGATCGAATGGCTGGCTCACAGATCAACACATCTCCCAGATCGGCGAGCTTCACGACGAGAATGCGTTTGACGTTACTGATTGTCACGGATGGCCTGCTGGATCGTTGCCATGGTCTGTTGAGCGGTGCGTTCCCAGGTGAATTCGCTAGCGTGTCGTAGGCCAGCTGTGCGTAACCGATGCTGTTCCGTGTGGTCGAGTGCTTGCTGTAAACCATCGCGAATTGACGCGACGCTCATGGGATCGACGAAGATCGCTGCGTCACCGGCGACCTCCGGGAGACTGGACACATTGCTTGCAACGACGGGGCAACCGGACGCCATTGCTTCAAGCACACCGAGGCCGAACCCCTCGAAGAGCGACGGAAGGATAAATATTTCGGCGGCGGAGTAGAGTCCCGGGAGAAACGAAGAAGCGACATATCCCAGCCGATGTACATTATGAGAACGAGACTCCATCAGAATTCGGGTTTCGATGTCGGTGGCGAGCCACCCAGTCTTCCCGGCTATCACGAGTTGTACATTCGGTTCATTCAGGGCGATGAATGCGTCGAGGAGTCTTCCAACGTTCTTCCGAGGCTGCACGGTACTCAGAAAGAGAATATATGGGCGGATCACACCTTCTGGCAGTTTTATAGTTGCGGGATGAACTGGCCGAAAGCGCTCATGGTTCACTCCTGAGTGGATGACCTGAATCTTGCTTGAGGGGACGTGGTAGTGCTGGACCAGATCGTCGCGGGTCTGTCCCGAGATGGCGATGATTCGTCGGGCAACAACGGCGTTCCAGCGCGTGGTCAGATCGAGCATTGTTCGCGACTGGCGGGAATGGCCGCTCGGTTCTTGTCGATACCCCAGATCGTGGATCGTCACGACTGACGAGCGTGGATGAACAATTGGGATGACATGCGACGGGACGAAAAGTGATCGCGGGCGGTCGCGCAATATCGCGGACGAAAGCCCAAGATGTGTCCATAGGCGGGGGGCACGAATTACTCTATGACGCACGCGCGCTGCACTGGCGAACGGGAGATTCGATTCCCGGTGATAGAGCAACAGGTCTGGACGATCTTCGAGTTCGATCATCGCTTTGATGAGCTCGTAGGAGTACCACTCGGTTCCGGTGCGCTCCGGACCAGCAGCACGGCTCGCATCGATGGCGATCTCAGGAAGCATGGTTACTCCCGAGTAACTCGTCGAGCGCGGTCGTCACCATGCTCGTCTGAATCGCCAGCATACAGCCGCAACCAGAAGCACGCGCGCGCGCGAGGTCACCACAGCGTGGACATGTCCGGTCTGCCCGCAGGACACGATGTCGGGCTGAATCGCCCCAGGGGCCGTAGCGGGTGGGATCGCTGGGTCCGAACAGATGCACTGTCGGTGTGCCGGTCGCAACTGCGAGATGGAGCGGGCCGCAATCAGGTCCAACTGCGACGGATGCGCCACGCAGCAATTCTGCGAGCACGGCAACGCTGGTACGTCCGGCCAGTGACATGGTGCCAGGTGCAGCGTCAGCGATTTCGACCGCCAATTGGCGCTCAGCGGCGGAGCCAGAGAGGATGACGTTCAGGCCACGTTGAATAGCGAAGCGCGCGATCTGTGCCCAGCGATGTGCGGGCCATTCTTTGACCGGTGCACCTGAGCCCGAATGGATGACAATGTATGGACCATCGACATGCTGCTGGCAGAGCAACGCGCGCGCCTCGTCAGAAGCGTGAGCGGACGGCGGCAGATGAAGCGGACGTGACGATGGGGTCGGCACTGCACCAGGTCTATCGACGAGTTGTGACGCGATCGTGAACGCGCGTACGGCGGAGTGCGCTTGATCTGGGACAGCTGTAACGCTCGTGGCGAACGGCACACATTGGGGGTCATTCGAGGTCACCACGAGCGGAGCGACGAGCGATGCCAGCCAGGTCGCCCACCAAGCGTCAGGCCGCAGGACGACGGCGGCGCGGGCGTCGAGCGAAATTAGGCTACGGGCCGCACGACGGAGTTCGGTGTATGGAGCAATCGGTGAACGCTTGCGAACACGCGCAAAACCGGGGAAATCGACCGCGACGACGCGATCGACCGGCCAGGCCAGCGACGCAATCTCTCGAGACCACGGGCCGACGACGGCGATCAGTTCATCGTTCGGCATCAATTCACGGAGCATGGTAACGGATGGTTGTGACAGCAGGATGTCACCAAGATGATCGGGCTGCATTATCAGCACTCGATTCGTGCCAGTGTGCGTCTGGCGATTCGACATGCGTGCGGCGAGAGGGATGGCGCGGGCGCGGACCGCCGTTCGGGCGTGCTGCATCATATTATTCTGCTTATGCGGCTGGATCGAAGTAGTGATTCGGCCGCGAATAGAACATCAGAGACCAAGACATCTGCCGTCGTCGGGCGAGTGGGCTGGGCATGAGTCCGTCGAAGGTCGGCATCTGGCACCATCCACGATTCGTCGGGAGATACGACGCGGACGTGTGGGCCGAGCGGGCGGTAGCGCCGCGGGTTCGTCGGTCCGAAAATCGCCACGGTCGGAGTACCTACAGCGGCGGCGACGTGACTCATGCCGGTGTCGATGCCGACAAAGAGGGCTGCACGCGCCACGATGGCTGCAGTTCCGGAGATATCGAATTCACCTGCGATGACATTGCGGGTTGGCAGATTGGCTAACGACGCGACGCGCAGCGCGACTGCGCGGTCGGCAGGTCCACCGCTGAGAAGTACCTGACATCCGTTACCCACAAGCGTACACGTGAGTTCGGACCAGCGTTCGACCTGCCAGCGCTTGTCGAGCATGTTTACACCCGGGTTCTGTGCCCCACCGGGGTGGAGCACAACTGTTGGCGGCGCATGAGACGTGATGCGATCCGTCGCGCTTTCTCGGGCTGCGTCCGACGGGATGACGATTGGCAATGTCGCAGGAGCGGAATCGACCAGGTATCGAACAACCGAGAGATACACGTCCGACTCGTGACGCTGTTCAGCAGCCCGAAACGTCGTGGCGGCGATTCTTCGAGCGCCCGAAGCCTTCACAGCGACGTGCAAGGCGCGTGAACGATCGAGGATGATGACAGTATCATAGGACGCGCGTCGCCATGCTGCCGCCAGGCTGGGGACCGATCGCAGGCCAGGTTGATTCGGAAATTCAACGACGCTGTCGGCGGCAGCGGCCATGTCGAAGACCGCGCGCGAGTGCCCACCAACCCAAACGTCAATGTGGGAATCGGGATAACCGGTACGTAACGCCTGAAGCGCCGGAAGCGCCATGACGCAGTCGCCGATGCAGCACGGCTTCACCACGGCGATGCGGGTGGTTAACAACTCAGGTGATGCCATCAGGTGCCGGTTGGAAGGTTCGAGATTGCGAACATCAGTTCTCCGCGCACAGCTAATTCACCATCGACGGTAGCCGTCGCGGCTCCCATGCCGACGCCGCGCCGCATCCTGCCGAGTTCGACCTCCAGCCGCAGCGTGTCACCCGGCTTCACCTGGCGCTTGAAGCGCACGCCGTCAATGCCAGCGAAGAACGCCATCTTGCCGCGATGCTCATCGGAGCCAAGCAGCGCGACCGCACCGACCTGAGCGAGCGCCTCGATAATGAGGACGCCGGGCATGACCGGGTAATCGGGGAAGTGGCCCTGGAAGTATGGTTCGCCGATACTCACGTTCTTGATCCCGACCGCACGCACGCCATACTCGATCTCGATGATGCGATCGACGAGGAGAAATGGATAGCGGTGCGGGATAATCGCCTGAATCTGCTGCGCGTCAAGCACGGACCAGTTCCCTTTCGTAGTGTTCGAAGCACGGCACTACGTGCGATCTGGAGTCTAGGAAGAGCGGGACATAAATGTCAATGTCGAACTGCGATGGGGGAGCGAATCAAGCGCGGACGGGGATTGCGATCATCGGTGCAGGTGCCTGGGGAACTACATTGGCGACGCTCATCGCACAATCGCACTCCGATGTGACGCTCGCGACGCACTCCAGGGAACACGCACACGACATCGGGACACGACGAGAGAATGTGCGCTACCTGCCGGGAGTACTCATACCGGAAACGGTTCACGTCACGGCGAACGCTGACGACGCGGTTCGGCGCGCGAGCATCGTCTTCGTCGTCGTGCCGTCGCAACGAGTGCGGGATGCCTGCGCGGCGATGGTAGGCCAGATTGAAAGGAATAGCGTCATCATCTGTTGCGCCAAGGGATTCGAACTCTCGTCGGGCAAGCGCCTCTCCGAGGTCATCGCGGAAACGTTGAGCCTGCCACAGGAACGGTTAGGGGTGGTCTCGGGTCCGAACCTGGCGCGTGAGATCGCAGCGGGTCAACCCGCGTCGACAGTCGTCGCGTGTGCGGAACGTGCGACCGCCGCACGAGTGCAGGAGGCGCTGAACTCGTCGAATCTGCGAGTGTATTCGAGCGTCGATGTCGTTGGAGTTGAGTACGGCGGCGCGTTGAAGAATGTGGTCGCGATTGGGGCAGGCGTGGCTGACGGACTCGGACTGGGTCAGAACGCAAAAGCCGCATTCATGACCCGAGGGTTAGTCGAGATGGTTCGCCTGGGAAGCGCGGCCGGGGCGAACCCGTTGACGTTCGGGGGCCTCAGTGGCATCGGCGATCTGATAGCGACGTGTGAATCTCCGCTGAGCCGCAACAGAAGCTTCGGCGAACTGCTGGGGCAGGGCATGTCGTCCGCCGATGCAATGGCGGCAACACCACACGTTGTCGAAGGCGTGATCACCGCGCAGATCGCCATTGAACTCGGGCGACGCTATGGCGTAGAAACTCCGATCGCTGCGGCGGTGCATGCGGTTATCGAGGGGCGTATCTCGGTGCGTGACGCCATCGAGGGATTCATGGCGCGTGGGACACGACCAGAACTGGACGGACCGGCTGACTGACGGTTAGTCCGCCGCAAGGTCAGCGTGGATGAGCTGATCGCGGTGCGGTCCGACACCGAGGTAGCTGACCGGGCTCCCAACCAATTCCTCGATTCGCCGAATATACGCCTGGGCCTGACCTGGAAGGTCCTCAATACGCGGCAGGCCGTCAGTCGGCTGCATCCAGCCCTCGAATTCTTCGAAGACCGGCTCAACACGTTCATAGTCGGTGATGCGGGCTGGAGGCGCGTCAATGGTCTTTCCGTCGAGCTGATAGCCGGAGCAGAGCCGAACGCGGTCTAGACCGTCGAGAATATCGAACTTGGTCAGCGCGATCTCCGAGATGCCGTTCAGTCGTGCGCTGTATCGTGCCTGGACGGCGTCAAACCATCCAGTCCGACGTGGTCGGCCAGTGACGGTGCCGAATTCGACTCCACGCTCGCGGAGATAATCGCCGGTTGCGTCGTGCAGCTCTGTCGGAAACGCTCCAGCGCCGACGCGAGTCACATAGGCCTTGTATACGCCGATAACGCGATTGACCTGCGTCGGCGCGACTCCAGCTCCCTGACAAACACCAGCGGCAGTTGGTGACGATGACGTGACATATGGGTAGGTTCCGTAATCGATATCGAGCATGGCCGCCTGCGCGCCCTCAACGATGACTGGCTCTCCCCGGTCGATGGCATCCTGGACCAGCATCTCGCTATCGGTGAGGTACGGTGCGAGCCGTTCTCCATAGGCAGCGAGCTGCTCTGCCATCTCGTTGAGATCGAACGGCGCGTGATTGTAGATAGCACGGAGGAGTGCGTTCTTTTCATCGAGAATCGGTGACAGGCGAGCCATCAATGTTTCCGGATCGGTGATGTCGGCGGTGCGAATACCTCTTCGGGCGGCCTTGTCGGCGTAGCAGGGTCCGTTGCCGCGCTGGGTTGTGCCGATCATCGCGGAGCCGCGAGACGATTCCTCGAGACGGTCGAACACGGGGTGGTACGGCATGATGAGATGACAACGTGACGATATGCGGAGACGGGATGTGTCAACGCCACGTTCGGCGAGCTGGGCGAGTTCCTCAAGCACGGTCTGAGCATCAAGAGCGACCCCAGCACCGATCACGCAGACGCATTCGGGATGGAGAATCCCAGACGGGATCAGACGGAATTTGAACGTGCCGTTGTCTGTGACCACCGTGTGACCAGCGTTCGCACTTCCATTCGCTCGAACAACGAGCTTCGACTGCGAGGCGAGAGCGTCAATGATTTTGCCCTTACCTTCGTCGCCCCATTGACCACCGAGAACGATTGTGACCGGCATGGCGGGCATCTCCCCGTTCGATTCAATCTCACCCCGCACAAGAGGCAGGGTACAACGCACGCTGGACGGACCACGCAGCGTGTCAATAGCCGACGCAGGCGAGGACTAACTCGTCCTCTTTCGCCAACAGACGATTGTACCTGACGCGTGTTACGGCGTGCCGGATACCACCAGGTGGTGCGTACGTATAACGATTCATGGCCGAATCAGGCAACACGGTTGGAACTGAGGAGATACTCGTGACGCAGACATTCCAACGCAGCACACTCTCGTTTCTCCGAATCAGCGAGTCGAAGCAACCGGTCGGGTTACACAATCGGTCGCTTGGCATACCCCACGTCGGCTCGGTCAGGTTGAGGCACGGACTGCGACTCGGCAGGAAACTCGATACCAGCCGAGTATTTTTACCCATGCGCGCGTGAGGGTAGTCGGTTTCCGCATGCAGTCTGGAAAACCGGCAGGGGAAATGGCAAACCACGCGATATGCGGTGCATCAACCCTCGGCAGCGTTCCCAGCAGGGTCCGTCTGAGATGACGTACTCGTGGCGCGTTGGTCGCGGAGCTGTTCGAAGAGATTCTGTTCATGCTCGGCCAGGTTCGTGGGTAGGACAACACTGACTCTTGCCAGCAGATCCCCGCGCTCCGACGAGTCAGTGACGGTCGGCCAGCCCTGGCGACGCAGGCGGAACACACGTCCATTCTGGGTCTCGGGTGGGACAGTCAACGCGACTTTGCCGGTCAGGGTCGGGACAACAACCTCACCACCGAGGAGCGCGGTGTAGAGCGGTACGGCAACATCAGTCTTCAGATCGTTGCCTTCGATTGTGAAGACGGAGTCGGGTTTGAGGCGAACTCGCAGGAAGACATCCCCCGGAGACCCGCCGTCGAGTCCCGGCGATCCCTTGCCGGCGACACGCACTTTCTGTCCCTCGCGAATGCCCGCTGGGATGGTCACTTCGATGCGACCTCGACGTGGAACCAACCCGGTTGCGCCGCAGGCGAAGCACATGCTTCCACCAATGAAACCATCGCCACCGCACTCTGTGCATGGCTCGGACACCTGCATGTCAAAGGTGCGCGTGGTTCCGCTGAACGCCTCACGCAGGCCGACTTCGACCGTCTGCTCGTGGTCGTCGCCGCGACGTGCGGTGCGCCTGCGGCCACGACGGGAGCCGGTTGAGCCGAACAGGGTTTCGAAGAAATCGGAGTTACCCTCTCCGCCTGACGTGCGGTACTGATAGCGTGCATTGGAGCCAGTATTCTGGCGAGCGAACCAGTCACCGAAGTCCGGACCGCCGGACTGAGCGGCGGGCGCGCTCTGGTAGCGCTCCCAGTCGGAGCCGAAGCGGTCGTATTTGGAGCGCTTGTCCGCATCTGAGAGTACCTGGTAGGCCTCGTTGAGAGTCTTGAACCGATCTTCGGCATCGTGCGCCTTATTCACATCGGGATGATACTTGCGGGCCAACTCACGATAGGCGCGTTTGATCGCCGCCTCATCGGCGCTGCGAGCCACACCCAGTACAGAGTAGTAATCCTGAAATTGCATCGAGCCCGATCCTTCTAAACGCCATCACCTTACTCATTCGTAGTATATACCCTTAGTCGATACGACGCAAGGTCAGATAAAGCGAATCAGTGTAAAAGCGTGCTACGCGCGCGTCTCCGTCGCAGAACGAGCAGGATGAGGACGACGATTCCACCAAGGACGAAGGCAATCGCGATCGGAGCGACCAACGCCAGGACTGACAACGCGATGGCGGCACCGTCTTCGGACGCGCTGACGATCGGGTTGCCGAGTCCACCGGTGGTTGCGGTGACGATCGGTCGGAAGGTCGTCTTGGCGGTATGCACCGATCCAGCGACCGTCAGGCCCAGCAGCATGGAGAGCACTGGATTGATCGAATCGACAGCGTCGGTACTCGCCATGAGCAGAACGGCCCCGGCAGCGGGACGAATGGCCGACTGGATCAGATCATTGACATGATCGATCAACGGAATCTTGTCCGCGAGCAGCTCAATACTCAGCAGCACCAGAAGCAGGATGATCGCTGCGGGCGACGACAGGATGTCGTATGGCTGGGAGAGCTGGATCAGCCCGGTGTAGCGGTCGGCGAGGGCAACGGCGAGCAGGGGGATATAGGCGTTCAGGCCTGCGGGCAACGCCAATCCTAATCCGGTGAACAGTTCAAACACGGCTTGCGGTGTCCGCTCGTTGATTGGAACGCAGTCAGAGTTCGCCGCTCTGATCCGCGTTCGATGCGTTGCACCTGCTTCCACAGGCGCGCCACGACACCCATGACGTTGCGAATGGTAACAGTGCGACGATACAAGGCGTGCATCCGGGTTGAATGCGGCTCATCGGTCGGGCGACGTTGACCGAATCGAACGGATGGCGGGCCAGAGATAGATAAGCAAAACGACCGCTCCAAAGATCGCCAACAGTAGCAGCGATGCGCTTACACGTTCGTTGCGGGGCGATAGCGCATATGGCTGAAACGCAATGAGATAGTCCGTAATACGGGTTCCCAGGCGCTCGTCCACAACGGCGGTCAGACGGTTGATGCCGTTGGGCTGATGGTAGAAACGCTGTGGGTCGGCGAACCCGATGGTCGTCAGCAACAGACCCACGCTCCAGACCAATGCGATCGCGAGACGCGTCGCGAATCGGCGACGCGCGAGCCAGGCACAGAGCGGACCAGCCGCCAGAGGGACGATCGGCACGAGGTAACGCGCCGCTGGTCCCCACTCTCCCCACCAGACTCGGTACGCTGCCACGACCGCGAGATAAGGCAGTACAGCAGCTGCCACTAGCAGCACGAGTGAGCGGTTCACACGCAGCCAGTAGGGGAGCGCGGCGAGCGCCAGGAGATAGATCGGAGCGACGATCAGCAAACCCCATTGGGCGTCGATCACCAGCCCGAACGTTCCATTCAAGATGCCTCCTGCACTACTGAATCCGGCATGGTCGGAGGTGTCCTGCAGCGGAGATCTATAGAGCCACAGATTGTAGGCCAACAGTGACACCCCTCCCAGAGCGGTCAATCCCAGTCCCGATGCTGTTGTACGAAAGGATCGTGAGCGGATTGTCCGATATAACAGGAAGGCTGAGAGGACGGCGGCGGTTGGCGCAAAGCGTTGATGCAGCCACGGGAGGAATCCTATCGACGCCCCAGCGAGCGCCCATTGCCAGTTCGCATTGTGGGGCGCGGCAAGTCGGCGAATCGCGTAGAGGAGCAGTAGTGCGGCTGGCACTTCCGGGAAGATGAGCAACGCATATGGCGCGATTGGCATCACGACCGCCAGTCCGACCGCAACCGCTCCCGCGATATCTGGCAACGCACCAATCGAACGTCCGAGCAGGTACATCTGCCCTGCCAGCAATGCACCGCACCCGAGAATGACGAGTACCGCCCCGAGTCGTCCGGCCAGCTCGTACGGCACAGCGATGAGGAGCGACAATCCAATACCATGCTTCGTATGGAGACCTGGAAGGTCTGTGGTCGCCGGGTGGGGCGGCAATGTGCGCGGGAACGCTGGCCAGCCGTTCCAATCTTCTGGGAGCGGAGACGCCGGATAAAACTCATCGAAATCGCGTTGCGCGTAGTTATTGGCTTCGTCGAGATCACCGTCGCGGACGAGGCTGATGGCCGTCATAACGTAGAACGGTTCATCGCCCGTCAGCGGATCGAGCCGATCGGACATAACTGGCACCAGGCTCAGGTAGTAGAGGGCAACAAGCGAGGGAGCCGCCAGAAGCCAGCGGCGGTCGGGGTGTCGAAAGAAATCCGCGAACGCTCTCATACCCTTCGCCACTCGCGGAATCTTCGCAGCGCGACCAATGCGAGGATGGCACCAAGACAGTCAACGATGACATCGAAGAACGTCGTTGAGCGGCCGGGTACAAACGACTGGTGAATTTCATCGGAAATCCCATACAGCGTCACGACCACGATGACCAGAGAGTCAAACTCAAGCGTCGAATGCTGGAGATGGTCGAAGGCGAAGGTGATCAGAAGCGCCAGCGTTCCAAAGAGTGCGAGATGCGCGACAACCGCTTGAAGTTCGAGCGACAGTCCGCCCGGCGAGGGGAACTCCTGTTGGGACGACAGTCCGAAGATCAGGGCCATCCAGACGACAGCAGGCAGATGACGAACCCAGTGCTTCGACGAGCTTCTTTCGCCAGGCATTTACCCAACGCCCTGAACGCCGACTCCGCGGTAGGCCGCGATGAGCCGAGTACTGATCGACGATTCGATAAGAAAATGTTCGCGAACACGCTGCTGGGCAGCCATTCCAAGCGACGTTGCGTATGCCTCCAACTGGAACAACCGTCCGACTACTGCGGCGAACGCAAGTGGATCAGCGCCTGGAAGTGTCACGCCGGTACCTCCGAGGACGCCCGCAACATCGCCAACGTCGGACGCGACGATGGCACATCTGGCGGCCATGAGTTCGAGTAGCTTGACGGACTGCTTCGCCATCGTCAGGAGGGACGATTCGTATGGAAAAATCGCGATTGAAGCACTACCGAGCATCTCCGGAAGCCGGTCGCGTTCGACATAGCCGCACAGCTCGACCCGTACATGCTCGCCAACAACCCAATCATCTCCATCGGTCCCAACAGCGACAATCCGAACCGGGCAATTCGCAACACGATCGAGCGCGGACGCGAATCGAGGCAGCCATTCCGCTCCGAACTCCGCGAACCGGGAGTAGAGCACAACAGTTTTGATGCGATCGGTTATTGACACGGGCACTCGGCCATGTTTCAAGCGCTCGTACCAGGTACGCTCGATTCCGTTTGGAACAAGCCAGACGGATGAATCAGACTCCGATCCCCGCATCATGCTCGCACGCTGAAAGAGTAATGTGCTGGCCGCTGTGACGCCATCCGCCGAACGAAGCAGCGTGCGTTCCTGCCAGTCGAAGACACGGCGTTGGAGTAATCCATATGAGCCGACCTGGTTCCAGCCACCGTCGCCCTCCCAATCGTCCGAATCGACGATCAAGGGAACATCATGGTGTACCCACGCTCCGGTCAGACC
>Ga0136611_10001001_pt1 | contig 19270 bp, 17 predicted proteins | sample AntDrymUQ2232306_2_FD_106645 | JGI IMG/M metagenome (GOLD analysis project Ga0136611, IMG submission 106645) | Polar desert sand microbial communities from Dry Valleys, Antarctica - metaG UQ223 (23.06) | ecosystem: Environmental > Terrestrial > Soil > Desert | place: Antarctica: Dry Valley...
CGCTGCTGGGCAAAGCTGCAACTGTAGGTGACCGAGGGGGCGTTGCGGGCAATCTCGCGGCTGATGGTCGATGCCGGGCGATTGAGTATTCGGCCAATGGCCCGAATGCTCAATCCCTGCTCCCGTGCGATGGCGATAGTTCTGCGATCTTCGTGTCCGAGATGCTGGTATTTGGACTCTGGTTTCATGTTCACACCTTACTTTGTCGTCGGGTGTTGCACTTCAGATTTGAGACCGCCTTGCGCAAACAGCTGTTTTAATACTCGAATTCAGTCAGGAGGCAGGTCGCCGCCGACCACGAAGCGCCCGGTCATGCCGGCCAGCCCCAGTTCACCCAGCAGGTCGCGCAACCGGGTCTGCGCGGCGCGAAACTTGGTGACGCCGCCGGCGTTCGGCGCTGCCGGTCGTCTGGCCAGAATCAGCTCGTTTTTCATCGAATGCTCCCAGCCGACCAGCTCGGTCACGGTGACGTCGTAGCCGCTGGCCTCCAGTTGCAGGCAGCGCAGCACGTTTGTAATTTGGCTGCCGAATTCGCGGGTGTGCAGCGGATGGCGCCAGAGCTCGGCCAGCGGCGTGCGGGCCAGGTTCAGCCCGCGGGATTTCCTCAGCACGCCGGCCACCTCGGCCTGGCAGCATGGCACCAGCACCATGTGGCGCGCGTTTTTTGCCAGGCCGAAGGCAATCGCGTCGTCGGTGGCGGTGTCGCAGGCATGCAGCGCGGTCACGATGTCAATCGTGGGCGGCAGCTCGGCGGACAGCGTTGCCTCTGCTACCTTCAGATTTAGAAAGGACATGTTGGCAAAGCCAAGCCGTACCGCCAGCGCACGCGATTTTTCGACCAGTTCGGCGCGGGTTTCGATGCCATAAATACGACCCGCAGGCGGTTGGCCAGCGTGCGCGACATTGAAAAACAGGTCGTACACAATAAAGCCCAGGTACGACTTGCCCGCGCCGTGGTCGGCCAGCGTGAAGCCCTGGCCACTGGCTGATACCGAATCCAGCAGCGGCTCGATGAACTGGTACAGGTGATACACCTGCTTGAGCTTGCGCCGGGTGTCCTGATTCAGTTTGCCTTCGCGCGTCAGGATGTGCAGTTCCTTGAGCAGTTCGATCGACTGGCCGGGCCGCACTTCCTCGATCAGCGCTTCGGTTTTTTGCGCATTGCCGGGTTTTTTCATGAGAAGCAGTTTAGGGCGCCCGGCGGTCAACTTAACATCGAAGCCCGGCCGCCCGGCGCAATCACACACAAACTTTTTATGCAGACTTCACCACCACCGCTGACCCTGATCGAGCCCGCCCGCCAGACGCCGGTGTGGGGCGCCTACGATGTCGTCGTTCTCGGCGGCGGCCCGGCCGGCATTGCGGCAGCCACCGCGGCGGCGAACACCGGGCAATCGACGCTGCTGATCGAGGCCTATGGCTTCCTCGGCGGCATGGGCACGGCCGCGGGCGTGACTAACTTCTGCGGCCTGCATGCCAACGTGTACGGCGCCATCGAGCAGGTGGTGCACGGCATCGCCGACGACCTGCTCGGCCGGATGCGCGCGCTCGGCGGCCTGAACGAGCCCCATTTGCTGTTCGGCGGCAAAATCGCCGCGCAGGCGTACGACACGGCAGCCTTCAAGGTCGCCGCCGACGCGCTGGTTCTCGCCAGCGGCGCGCGGCTGTTGTTTCATGCCAAGGCCGTTGGCGTCATCATGGACAGCGCCAGCGAGATCGGCGCGATCCTGATCGAAACAAAGTCCGGGCGCCATGCCGTCGTCGGCAAAATTTTCATCGACTGCTCGGGCGACGCCGACCTGGCAGCGCATGCCGGCGTGCCATATGAAAAAGGCAAGGCGCCCGACGGCCGCGGCCACGACATGATGTACCCCTCGACCATGTTCCGCGTCAACGGCGTCGATCCGGTGCGCGCGGGCGATGCCTTCAACCACTTCGGCGCCATGATGGAAGAGGCCGAAAAACGGGGCCGCAAATTTCCGCGCAAAAGCCCGATCATCCGTCCCCAAAAAAATCCAACCGAATGGCGCGCCAATGTGACGCAACTGGCCAACGCCGACGGCAGCCCGGTCGACGGCACCGACGCGGCGCAACTCAGCGACGCCGAGGTCGAGGGACGCCGGCAGATCGTCGATTTCTTCGGCTTCCTGCGCGAATCGGCGCCTGGCTTCGAAAACGCCTACATCCTGGAGATCGCGCCACAGGTGGGCATCCGCGAAACCCGGCGCGTCGTCGGCGAATACCGGTTGAGCGAAAACGACGTGCTGCAATGCGCCAGCTTTGGCGACACCGTGGGCGTCAACGGCTGGTTGATCGAGGAGCACGTGGCCGGCAATATCGCTCTTCACTGGCAGGACATACCCAACTGCCGGGGCTTTAACCACCTGCCGTATCGCATGCTGCTGCCGCTGGCGGTGGACAACCTGCTGGTGGCCGGGCGCTGCGCGTCGATGACACACATGGGCCAGTCGGCTGCGCGGGTGTCGGGCGGCTGTTTTGTCATGGGCCAGGCGGCCGGAACAGCCGCTGGCCTGGCGCTGCGCGCCGACGTGCGGCCGCGCGACCTGAACGTCGTCGCGTTGCAGCTCAGGCTCGAAGCCGACGGCGCCTACCTGGGACGGAACAAACGCTGAACGCATTATTCTTGCCAGTCTGGTCAATGAAGGATTTTCATGAAAAAACGTAGTTTGAACATCGCTGCGCTGGCAGCTGCGCTGCTGGCGATCGCACCGCTGGCGCCGGCTCAGTCGAATGCCGCAGCGCCTGCCCCGCCCGCCGCCTGGCCGACGAAACCCGTTCGCATCCTGGTCGGTTTCCCCGGCGGCTCGACGCCCGACATGGCGGCGCGCATTCTGGCCGAATCACTCGCCAAAGTGCTCGGCCAGCCGGTGATCGTCGAAAACAAGCCCGGCGCATCGGGCAACCTGTCCGCCGACTTGGTCGCCAAGGCGGTTGACGATCACACGCTGGGCGTCGTCATCAATGGCAATCTGACATCGGCCAAGGTGCTCAATCCGAACCTGCCCTACGACCCGGCGAAAGACTTCAGCTATATCTCGCTGCTGACGACCGCGCCGCTGGTGCTGGTGGCGCCCGCCGGTGCGCCCGACGGGTCCGCCTTCTTTTCCGCCGCGACGGCGCAGGGCGACAAGTGGAACTATGGCTCGGTCGGCAACGGCTCGGTCGCGCACCTGGGCATGGAACTGCTCAAGTCACGCGTCAAGGGCTTGCGCCCGGTGCATGTTCCGTATCAGGGCAACCCGGCCGTCGTCACCGGCCTGCTGGGCGAGCAGATCCAGCTGGCGCTGGTGCCGCCGGGCATCGCCATGGCGCAGGTCAAGGCCGGCAAGCTCAAGGCCATTGGCCTGACCAGCGGGCGCAGCACGCTCGCGCCCGAGGTCGCTTCGCTGGCTGATGCCGGCGTGCGCAACTTCAACCTGGAGGTGTGGACGGCGCTGGTCGGCCCGGCAAAACTCTCCAGAGCCGCGCAGGATCGCTTGAGCTCCGAAGTGCCCAAAATCATCGCTAACGCCGAGACCCGGCAAAAGCTTTTTAACCAGGGCTGGCAGGCCGTCGGCACTTCGCCGGACGGCATGAGACTGCGCGTCAAGGACGAGGCGGCGATCATGAACGGTATTATTTCGGCGCAAGCGATCAAGCTGGAGTAGCCCGCGCCTTGCGCCGGATAGCGGGACGCTGGAGAATCCCGGTTCCGTTTTTTGTATCGACCTATTTTTCAACTTGCCCCGATGCCGGGGTATTTTCAAGGGAAACTCCATGACCACCAAACTCGAAAAAGTGCTTTACACCGCGCACGCCCACACCACCGGCGGGCGCGACGGCCAGTCGAAATCCGATGATGGCCGCCTGAGCGTGACGCTGAGCTCGCCCGGCACGGCAGGCACCGGCACCAACCCCGAGCAGCTGTTTGCCGCCGGTTATTCGGCCTGTTTCCTGGGCGCCATGAAGGCCGTTGCGGGAATGAAGAAAATCGCCCTGCCTGAGGACACCAGCATCGACGCGAGCGTTGACCTGGGCAAGATTCCGGATGCGTACGGCATTGCCGCCCGCCTCGATGTGTCGCTGCCCGGCATGGACCGCGCCAGCGCGCAGGACCTGCTCGACGCCGCCCACAAGGTGTGCCCGTACTCGAACGCCACGCGCGGCAATATCGAGGTGACGATCACGCTGAAATAAGCGGCGCAAGCCCGCACCAAGCCCGCCGGTTGCAAGCCAGCGGGCTTTTTTTGCGCTTGCCGTCGAGCTTGAGTCCCGGCCCCGGCTGGAACGACAATGGCGCATGCTTGACCACAACAGGGCCGTCCCGACGCGCGACACCATTCATGCCTACGAGCCGCTGACCCCCGTTGTGGTACTCGACGCGCTGGCCAGCGTCGGGCTGTTGGGCGATGGGCGGCTCATGGCGCTGTCGAGCTATGAGAACCGGGTTTACCAGGTGCACCTGGAAAGCCCGATCGGCAGCGATGCGCTGACCGGCGACATCGTGGTCGTGAAGTTTTACCGCCCTGATCGCTGGAGCGATGCGCAGATCATCGAAGAACATGAATTTGCCGCCGAGCTGATGGCAGCTGAAATTCCGGTCGTCGGCGCATTGACGCTCAACGGCTCTACGCTCAATCACTTCAACGGCTTCAGCTATAGCGTGTCGCCGAGCCGCGGCGGCCGCCGGCCTGAGCTCGAAGACTTGGACGTGCTGGAATGGATAGGCCGCTTTCTGGCGCGCATTCACACCGTCGGCGCCGCCAGTTCTTTCGTGCATCGCCCGGCCCTGAACCTGCAGACCTTCGGCCACGACTCGCAGGGCATCCTGCTGGCCGGCGGCTACCTACCGCTCGACATGGAATCACGCTGGCGCACGGCGTTCGAAGAAGCAATGGATGTAGCCAAAGGTATTTTCGACAGCGTCGGCGACATTCGGCATCTGCGCCTGCACGGCGACTGCCATCCCGGCAATATCCTGTGGACACCCGAAGGCTTGCCGCTGGCGGGGCCGCATTTTGTCGATCTGGACGACGCCAGGAGCGGCCCGGCTGTGCAGGACCTGTGGATGCTGGTTGCAGGCGACCGCGCGCAGCAAACGCGGCAGTTGGGCGCGCTGGTCGACGGCTACGACGATTTCGGCGAGTTCGACCGTCGCGAGCTGGCGCTGATCGAGCCGCTGCGAACGCTGCGCCTGGTGCATTACAGCGCCTGGCTGGCGCAGCGCTGGCACGACCCGATTTTCCCGATCAACTTTCCGTGGTTCGGCTCGAGCGACTACTGGAAGGGCCAGGTCGACATGCTCATCGAGCAGACCGAGGCGATGCAGGCGGCGCCGCTGGTGGCTTGAAGCGCTACGGCTTTTTCAGCGAACCGGGTTTTCCAGGCTGCCGATGCCATTGATCTCGACCCGCACCACGTCGCCGGCCACCAGGTACTTCGGCGGCTTGAAGCCGATGCCGACGCCGACCGGCGTTCCGGTCGCGATGACGTCGCCGGGGTAAAGCGTGATGCCGGCCGACAGCGTTTCAATCAGTTTCGGAATGCCGAAAATCAGGTCGGCGGTCGATGCGTCCTGGCGCAGTTCGCCGTTGACATAGCAGCGCACGCGCGTGTTGGCGCCGTCGCATTCGTCGGCGCTCACCAGCCACGGGCCCATCGGGCAAAAGGTGTCGAACGACTTGCCCAGGTGCCACTGCTTGTGGCGGCTTTGCCAGTCGCGCGCGGTGACGTCGTTGACGATGGTGTAACCCCAGACATGCGCCATCGCCTCGCCGGCCGCAATCCCCTTGCCGCCGCGTCCGATGATGACGGCCAGCTCGGCCTCGTAATCGATCGCGCTCGACGCTATCGGCATTTCGATGGCTGCGCCGGGGCCGACAACCGACTCGGGAACTTTGCTGAAAATGATCGGGTCGGGCGGAATGTCCTCGCCGGCCACAGCGCCGCTGTCGAAACCGCTGCCGGAGAATTCTTTGGCGTGGGCAAAATAGTTTTTCCCGATGCAAAAGATGTTGCGGCGCGGCCGGGGCAGTGGTGCTGTCAGCTGCACCTCGGCAAGCGTGACCGGTGCCAGCAGCGCCGGCAAAGGCTCGCCGCGCGCCTGCATTTCGATCACCGCCAGCGCGCCCGCTTGGCGCTGGCTCAATGGCAGGTCGAAGGGGTCAATGTGCTGCAGGTCGGACGACACCAGACCGACGCCGGGCTGGCCCTGGTGATGGAAGGCGGCAATTTTCATAACGCTGTCTCTCTATGTGTCTAATGGTTTTCGTGCGGCGTAAGTTAGCATGCAAAGGCGCATTGCCGGCGCTAAATTGTATGTAACCGAAGGCCGCTTTTTTTAAGAAAGAACATCGTGAAACGCAGATCTGTACTGTCAGCATGCCTGCTGCTAAGCGGCGCCAGCCGGCTTGCCGCGCAAACCGGCTGGCCGACCCGGCCGATCACCATGATCGTGCCCTTCCCGCCCGGCGGCCTTGCCGACCTGGTCGCGCGTCCGGTCGCCGAAGCCATGTCGCGAGAACTTGGCCAGCCGGTCATCGTCGAAAACAAGGCTGGCGCCGGCGGCGGTATCGGTATGGGACTGGCCGCCAGGGCCAAACCCGACGGCTACACAGTGCTCCTGGCGCTGTCGTCGCTGACCGTTATTCCGGAAGCCGACGCCGTGCTGGGGCGTGCGCCGATGTTCGCGCTGGGCGACCTGCGACCCATTGCCCGTTTCACCGCCGACCCGACGGTGCTCGCGGTGCGCGCTGATTCGCCCTGGAAAACCGTGCAGGAATTCGTCGACAACGTGAAGGCGCGTCCGGGAGTCGTCAACTACGGCTCGTCGGGCACTTACGGCACCATGCATGTGCCGATGGAAATCCTGGCGCAAAGCGCAGGCTTGAAGATGACGCATGTGCCTTTCACCGGCGCCGGGCCGGCGGTGGTGGCATTGCTGGGCGGGCAAATCGACGCGGTATCGTCCGGACCGGCGACGGTGCTGCAGCAGGTCAAGGCGGGCAAGCTTCGCGTGCTGGCGCATTGGGGCGGCGGGCCGCTCGGCGCGCTGCCCGACGTGCCGAGCCTGAAAGACGCCGGCTACAACGCCGAGTATGCGCAGTGGTCGGGCCTCTTCATTCCCCGTGAAACGCCGGAGCCGATTGCCCAGCGTCTGCGCGCCGCCGCCCGCGCCGCCGGGCAGGACGCAAGGGTCCGGGACATCATCTTGAACGCCGGCAGCCCGGTGCTGTTCCAGGACAGCGGCGACTTCGAAAAATACGTCCAGGCCGACGCCGCGCGCATGGCGGCGGTCGTCAGGCGCATGGGCAGGCTGGAATAAAGCCGCGTCGTTTTCCCTACTCTTTCGAAAGACAAAAGCCAATGCTCGACAATTTCATCCGCCCGCTGGTATTCGCACTTGGCGTGGCGAGCACTTGCACTCCGGTGCTGGCGCAAGGCTATCCGGTCAAACCTGTCAGGGTCATCGTGCCCTTCGCCGCGGGCGGCCCGGCCGATGTCTATGCGCGCTTCATGGCGCAGCGGCTGCAGGACGCCCTGGGTCAGTCTTTCGTGATTGACAACCGGCCTGGCGCCGGCTCGGTCATCGGCACTGACGCGGTCGCCAAGGCGGCCCCCGACGGCTATACCTTGCTCCTGATGTCCAATACCCACACCGTCAACGAATCGCTGATTCCGAACAAGCCCTTCCAGCTGATGCGCGACTTCATCGCCATCGCGCCGATCAACTATTCCGATTTGGTGCTGGTGGCCAACCCGGCGCTGCCGGCCAACACGCTCAAGGAGCTGATCGGCCAGGCCAAAGCCAGGCCGGGCAAGCTCAACTACGCCTCGTCCGGGCCGGGAACGCCCCACCACATGGCCGGCGAGCTGTTCAAGAGCATGGCGGGTGTGTACCTGGTGCACATTCCCTACCGCGGCAGCACCGGCGCGCGCACCGACGTCATCGGCGGGCAGGTCGATGTGATGTTCGACGCCGTTACCACCATGGCCGAGCAGGTCAAGGCCGGCAAGGTCAAGGCGCTGGCGACCACGGGTCGGGCGCGCTCCGACGTGCTGCCCAATGTGCCGACGATGAGCGAAGCGGGCGTTTCCGGCTATGAAGCCACCATCTGGCTGGGCCTGATGGCGCCGCGAGGAACCCCCAAGGCGGTGGTCGACAGGCTCAACGAGGCGATCTCGAAGATTGTCGGCCAGGCCGAGGTGAAGCAGCTGTGGGCGCGGCATGGCGCGACGCCGATGGCGATGACGCCCGAGGCGTTCGATAAATATGCGCGGGACGACATCGCCAAATGGGCCAGGGTAATTGAAACTGCCCAAATCAAGGTTGAATGAAGCGGTTGCGGGCTTGGTGATGACTCGATTGCTTCATTTGCTTGGCGGCGGCGCGGCGCAGGGCCTGGTTTCGGCGCTGAAAGACGATTTTCAGGCGCAACATGGCTGCGCCATCGACGCCATCTTCGGCGCGGTCGGCATGATGAAAGACCGTCTTCTCGCGGGCAAGGCTTGCGACGTGCTCATCCTCACCGACGCGCTGATCGCGCAGCTGGCCGCCACCGGCGACGCCGTACCCGCGAGCGCGCGAACGCTGGGCCGTGTCAAGACCGGAATCGCCTGCAAGGAAGGCGACACGCCCGCGCGGTTGGACAGTCCGGCGGCGCTCGAGGCCGCGCTGCGGGCGGCCAGCGGCATCTACTTTCCGGACCCGGTCAAGGCGACGGCCGGCGTTCACTTCATGGGAGTGCTCAAGCGGCTCGGCCTGGACGAGGAGCTTGCAGACCGCCTGCATCCCCATGCGAACGGCGCGGCCGCGATGAAGGCAATGGCCAGTGCCGCTGGGACCGGATTGCTGGGATGCACCCAGGAGAGCGAAATTCTTTATGCGCCAGGCGTTCGGCTCGTCGCGCCCCTGCCTGTCGAGTTCGAACTGGCGACCCGCTACACGGCGGCGGTGGCGTCTCGCGCCGCGCAGCCGGAAGCGGCGCGAACCTTGATCGAGCTGCTGGCCGGCACCGAAATGGCGGCGCTGCGTCTGGCGTGCGGCTTTGAAAACGGCTAACCGCCGCTGAACTGGACCGGCTGGCCTGCGGGCCCGCATCCCCACCGTCTTTTGCGCGTCTAAACACGGCATTCGCTGACACGTTTTGGTCGCCAGCGGTCATAGCATCATGGCAACCTTCACGGAGCCGTTCATGAACCCTGATTCTTCCATTGGCCGCCGCCGGATTCTGGCCTGGCTGGCCGCCGGCGCGGCAACTTCCGCGACCGCCGCCACCGCTGCCGACCGGCAGCGCAAACGCGGCAAAGCATCCACCGCTGCCAAGGCCGTGACAGGCGCGGCGCTGGTGGAGCGCGTCAATGCCGCGACCGACACGCCGCCACTGGCGCAAGGCGCTCGCGGTGACGCGGTGCTGCGGGCACAGATCCTGCTCGGCCGCGCCTGGTTTTCCCCTGGCGAAATCGACGGCGCCTTCGGCGCCAACATGCGCCGGATGGTCGCCGCCTTCCAGACCGCCAACGGCATGAAGGCGACGGGCCGGATCGACACCGACACCTGGAAGGCGCTGGCCGGACAGGCGCCGGCGCCGCTGCTGGTCGAATACACGCTTGCCAAGGAAGACGCCGCCGGCCCGTTCACCCGAACGCCCGCCGACATGATGGAACGCGCCCAACTCAAGTCGCTGGACTATGAATCGGTTCAGGAAGCGCTGGCCGAAAAATTCCATAGCAGTCCGAAGTGGCTACAGAGCGCCAACCGAGGTAGCCGCTTCGAGGCTGGCGACAAGATCATCGTTCCGGCCGTCGGCGACAACAAGCCGCCGGCCAAGGCCGCTTCGATCCGCATCGACAAGTCCGAACGCGTGCTTTATCTGATGGACAAGGATGATTTGCCAGTGGCCGCATTTCCGATCAGCATCGGCAGCGCGCAAGACCCGTTGCCTATCGGTCGCATGGAAATCAGGAACGCCGCCAAGAACCCGGTGTTCACCTTCGACCCGGCGCTGCTCAGGGATGCGAAGAAAACCGACAGCAAGACCGACATCGCCGCCGGCCCCAACAACCCGGTGGGTGTCTATTGGCTGGGACTTAGCAAGCCGCACTGGGGAATTCACGGCACGCCGCAGCCATCGCGCGTTGGAACGGCCGAAACGAACGGCTGTATTCACCTGACCAATTGGGACGTGCTGCGCCTGGCGCAGGTGGTGAAGGTCGGATTTGCTGTTGACGTGCTCGCCTGAAAAGCGTGCGGTTCGATGGCGCGGCAGGTTCGCTGCGGTATTCGGGCTGTCAGTAGCCGCGGCGGGCGGCGTGGCGGCTGGGGCTACTAACAGCGCGAGTACCGTCGCCGGCACAGCTGCCAGCCCGCCCGCGCTGCTGATGCCGGTGCAGGGAATTACGGCTAAACAGTTGCGCGATACCTATGACGAAGGCCGCGACGGCAAAAAAAGAGGCCATGAGGCGATCGACATTCTTGCGCCTCGCGGCACGCCGGTGCTCGCGGTGGACGACGGGCGCATCGCAAAACTGTTTTTGAGCAGGCTTGGAGGCATCACCATTTACCAGTTCGACCCGACCGGGCAGTTTGCCTATTACTACGCCCACCTAGACCGGTATTCCGCAGGGCTGGCCGAGGGACAGACGGTGCGGCGCGGCAGCGTGATTGGCTATGTCGGCTTCACTGGCAACACTGTGCCGGACGCGCCGCACCTGCATTTCGCGATCTTGCGGCTGGGTCCGGAAAAGCAATGGTGGAAGGGCGAGCCCCTCAACCCCTTCGGCTATCTCGGCGGCCGCAAACCCTGATTGCTATAAAAACAATAGCTGCTTGCGCACGCCGGATAAGCGCAAAAGCCTGTTTTGATCATGAAAAAAGGCCCTCGCGGGCCTTTTTCGCTCAGCGTGGCGCTTCAGCCCTCACACCAGCAAGGCATTCACCCGGCGCACATAGGCGGCAGGGTCGTCGGGCAGGCCGCCCTCGGCCAGCAAGGCCTGGTCGAACAGGATGTTCGCCAAGTCGTCGAAGCCGTTGGTTTCGCTGCTGGCTTCGAGCTTTTTAACCAGCGGATGCTGGGCATTGACTTCCAGGATCGGCTTGACCTCGGGAACCGGCTGGCCTGCCTGCTTGAGCATCCGCGCAAGCTGGGTGGACATGTCGCCGTCCTGCACCACTAGGCACGCCGGTGAATCGACCAGCCGCGACGTCGCGCGGACGTCCGACGCCTTGTCTTTCAGCGTTTCCTTGAGCTTGTCGAGAATCGGCTTGAACTGGGTTTGCGCTTCCTCGGCGGCTTTTTTCTCGTCGTCGTCCTGCAGCTTGCCCAGATCGACCGCGCCCTTGGCGACCGACTGCATCGGCGTGCCGTCGAACTCGTTTAGATAGTTAAGCGCCCATTCATCGACCCGGTCGGCCATCAGCAGCACTTCGATGCCCTTCTTGCGGAAGATTTCGAGCTGCGGGCTGCTCTTGGCGGCGGCCAGCGTATCGGCGGTGATGTAGTAAATCGCGTCCTGGCCTTCCTTCATGCGCGCCTTGTAGTCGGCAAAGCTGACGCTCGTCGTGTCGGTGGTCGAGCTGGCAAAGCGCAGCAGCTTGGCGATGCGTTCGCGGTTGGAGAAATCCTCGCCCAGGCCTTCCTTCAGCACGGCGCCGAATTCGGTATAAAAGGTCTTGAATTTTTCCGCCTCGTTGGCCGCCAGGTCCTCGATCATCGACAGCACGCGGCGGGTGTTGCCTTCGCGGATCGCCTTCACGGCGCGGCTTTCCTGCAGCAGCTCGCGCGACACGTTGAGCGGCAGGTCGGACGAATCGACCACGCCCTTGACGAAGCGCAAATAGGTCGGCAGCAGCGCCTGCGCGTCGTCCATGATGAAGACGCGCTTGACGTACAGCTTGACGCCGGCCGCCTTGTCGCGGTTGAACATGTCGCCGGGCGCTTTGCTCGGGATGAACAGCAACTGGGTGTATTCGGTCGCGCCCTCGACGCGGTTGTGCGTCGTTGCCAGCGGCGGCTGGCTGTCGTAGCTGATCTGCTTGTAGAACTCGTCGTAATGCTCTTGCGTGATGTCCTTTTTCGCACGCGTCCAGAGCGCCGCCGCCTGGTTGACGGTTTCCCACTCGCCGGTGGCGACCATCGCGCCGGGCTGGTCGTTCTCTCCGTCTTTCCACTCTTCTTTGGGCATCAGGATCGGCAGCGAAATATGGTCGGAATACTTGTTGATGACGCCCTTCAACTTCCAGGCGTTGAGGTAGTCGCCGGCATCGTCCTTGAGGTGCAAGATGATGCTGGTGCCGCGCTCGGCGCGCTCGATGTCGCCGACCTCGAACTCGCCCGTGCCTTCGCTGGTCCAGCGAACGCCTTGAGCGGCTGGCAGGCCGGCGCGCCGGCTTTCGACGGTGATCCGGTCGGCGACGATGAAGCCCGAATAAAAGCCGACGCCGAACTGGCCGATCAGCTGCGAATCGTTTTTCTGGTCGCCCGACAGCTTGGCGACGAACTCGCGCGTTCCGCTCTTGGCGATCGTTCCGAGGTGCTCAATAGCGTCTTGCGTGGACATGCCGATGCCGTTGTCGGCGATCGTCAGGGTTTTGGCGTCCTTGTCGAAGCTGACGCGGACCTTGAGTTCGCTGTCGTTTTCATAAAGCGCACCGTCATTGAGCGCCTCGAAACGCAGCTTGTCGCAGGCGTCCGACGCGTTCGAGATCAGCTCGCGCAGAAAAATGTCTGGATTCGAATAAAGCGAGTGCGTGACCAACTTGAGCAGTTGCGCGACTTCGGCCTGGAAAGAGAGGGTTTGTGGATGAGCTTGTGTAGACATATATCTGATTTTCAATAAATTTTAAAAAGTGTTGTAAATGCACAAATGTGTGCGCGGCACGTCTTTGGTCACGCCTTAAACAACACGCTTGCTTACGATTTAGTAAGTGTATTTACGGGCAAATTCGCCAAATTCCAACGATTAAATGTGACAAATTGCTTGCAAGCTCAGCTGTTACATGGGTAAAGCTTGTATTTTTATGGGTACCTAGTTAGACTCCCAACACCACAAATTGTATCTTTTGGTTAATTTTCTAACATTAAGGCTCACATGAAAAAAATTCTCGCACTCGTTGCCCTGGCCGCCAGCATGGCCGGTTTGTCTCTGAGCGCTCAAGCCGCCACCTCTACCGGCACTTTCAATGTCAATATCAACCTGACCAGCGCCTGCGTCTACACCAAGACTGCGGACGTAACTTTCAACTACACGTCGTTTCAGGCAACAGCCGCGACGGCCACCCCCGGCGGCTTTACGCTTCAATGCAGCAACACGCTTCCCTACACACTCGCCTTGGATTCGACCAGTGTGACCGATCAGGCAACCAACCTGGCCTATACCGTGGCCTTGAGCGCCGCGAGCGGAACCGGAACCGGAATTGCACAGACTTATTCGGTAACGGGCTCGATGGCATCTGCCCAGGCAGGCACTTGCGCGGCTGCGGGCGGATCATGCACCAACAGCACATCAACCAACAAAACGCGTACGCTGACCATAACCTATTGATGCGACTGTTCTTAAGAACAGACAGCTAGACTGCAAAAGCAGCATGCGCCGAAAACTTTGTCTGGGTATTCCACTGCTGACGGCTGCGGCATGCGCGCTCGCTGGCGGTGTCAATGGGCAATTCAATGTAAACATCAAGCTGAATGCCGGCCCCGCAGGCGCTGCCAGCTGTGTCAACACTTCCACCTCTGGCTCATCCAGCGTTTCAGTGCAAGTGCGTTGCTCTTCCAACGTGTTTGTCGCCATCGGGCCGGCTACAAGCACACGCACCCTTCAGGCGATTTCGCCCTTGCAGGCGTCACGAGGTTCGGCGTCGCAATACGATTGCCCGGATGCGCTGTTCGGCAGAGACCTGGCCGAAGGGGTTACTTGCCAGTCAGCAGATCCTGGCATGGTGACCGTACTGGCCATTCCGCACGCCGAGCGCCATTTCGGAGCGGTAGAAATGTTGGTGATTTTCTAGCATGGCACGTCTCAATCGCCGACGCCAGCTCGCAAGCTGCGCCGTCATGATCAGCTTGATGGCGTCATTGACGGTCGCATCCGCTGGCGTATTTTCAGTTACGCCCGTTCGGCTTTACATGGCGCCGCGCGACCGCGCCGTCGCCGTCACGCTGCGCAACGAGGCCGACACACCCATCGTGCTGCAAGCCGACATCAATGTCTGGAAGCAGGCGCCTGACGGCACCGATGAATTGGTGCTGACCGATGACCTGATCCTGGCTCCTCCGATCATCAAGCTGGCGCCCAAGGCGCAACAGGTGGTGCGGCTGGCACTGCTGAAACCAGCCGATGCAAGCAGGCAACTGACCTACCGCATGATTATTCGGGAAGTGCCCGAAGCCCAGCCAACGCCTGGCGTAGAGGTACAAATTGCACTGGCATTGAGCATGCCGGTTTTTATCACGCCGCCAATGGCCAAACGCCAGATGAACTGTGGCACCCAGCGCGGCGATGACAAAACCGTCAACGTCCAGTGCAGCAACACCGGCACGGCCTACGGCCAGATTCGCGAAGCAACCCTGGCCCGCAATGGCCAGACGCTGGCCAGGTTCGAAGGAGGCACTTACATCCTGCCGGGCGCCAGCAAGTCCGTCAGCCTCAAGGGCGACAAATCGGTCAGCGCTGGCGATGCGCAGCTGGTCATTACCTTTGACGATGGGCAAACGCTTACCACCAGCGTCGTGCTGCCTTAATTTTTTGGCCTACCTTGAAGAAGCATGGCTTTGTTCCGCGAGCGCGCGCCCTGGCGCTGGTAACTGCAAGCCTGTGCCTGAGCGCGCCAGCGCCGGCCCAGCCCGCCGACTCGCCTTCCGACAACGCGCCCGAGTCCCGCTTGGCCGGCGACCGCCTGCTTCCGCTGGAAGTATCCGTCAACAGCACGAAAGGCGGCGTCTGGACCTTGCTGGAGCGAAAGGGAGTTTTGTACGCCCCCGAGGAAGCTTTCGAAGAGTGGCGGCTCAGCCACCGCCCGTCCGCTCAAGGCATCGAGTTCCAGGGACAAAAATGGTATGCGCTGTCGGCGATTCCGGGTTTCGAAGCGCGGCTTAATTTCGCCACGCAGTCCATTGACCTGGTTTTTTCTCCTTCGGCTTTCAATGACTTGCGCCTGACGCAGGAAGTCATGGCGCGGCCGCCTCTTTCGCCGACGATTCCAGCGCTCTTTGTGAATTACGACGTGAACTATGCGGTGAATCGCCTTCGCCACAGCGTTGACGCGGGCGCCACCGCGAGGGATCTGGGAATCTTGACCGAGCTGGGCGCCTCCGGGCCGTGGGGTTTGTTCACCAGCAGCCATGTCGGGCGCAATCTCACCGGCCAGGATTCCAGTCTGGGCGCGTCATGGCGGCGCCTCGAAACCACCTACACGCGGAATTTTCTGGACAGCAACAGCACGCTGCGGGTGGGCGACAGCACCACCCGCACCGGCCTCTCGGGACGGTCGGTTTATTTTGGCGGCGTGCAGTTTTCCAAGAATTTTTCCCTCCAGCCAGGCTTCGTCACCCGGCCTATTCCGACGATCGTCGGTTCGTCGGCAGCGCCCAGCACGGTCGAGCTGTATGTGAACGATGCCCTGCGGCAAACGTCGAGCGTGCCGGCCGGCCCCTTTAGCATCAACAACTTTCCCGCGTTGACGGGTGCCGGCGAAGCCAGGGTGGTGGTGCGCGACCTTCTGGGCCGCGAAACCGTCATCACCCAGCCGTTTTTCAGCAATGCCAACCTGCTGAAGGAAAACTTGAGCGACTACAGCTTGGAAGCAGGCGCTCTCCGCAGGAATCTCGGCCTCAGCAACGCCGATTACGACGCCCGGTTTGTTTCCGGCCTGTGGCGCCAAGGCGTGGCACAAGCCTTGACAGTCGAGGCCAATGGCGAGACCTCGAAATCCTTGAGCCGCGGCGGGCTTGGAGCCAGCTATGGCCTGCCCTGGCAGATGCTGGGGCAGACCGCGCTGTCAGCCAGCCGCAGCGATGTATCGGGCAGCGGCATGAACTGGTTGCTGGCCGTCGAGCGACTCGGCTTGCAGCACGGATTTTCAGCCATCGCCCAGGGAGCCTCGCGTGGTTTTCGGCAACTGGGATTCGACACCGCGACGCCTTTGCCCCGGCTGCAGATGACTGCCAGCTACGGCTATATCAGCAACAATTTCGGCGCGTTCAACGTGGGCTATGGGAGCATCGACAGCTACGAGACCGGCAGACTCAACAGTCTGAGCCTCAATTACACCGTGCGCCTGGGCGCGCGTAATTCGCTCTCGCTGAACGCCACCCGCTTGACCGGCGCAAGCTCCGGCGCGTCGGTCAGCGCGTTTTTGATCATTCCCCTGGACAACCGCATCACCGTCACGTCCGGCGCGACAGCGCGCAAGGGCGGCAGCGACGTTCACATCAATGCCAGCAAGGCGCTGAACGCTGAAACCGGCTTGGGCTGGCGTACCGCGGCGGGCTCGCGCGCGGGAGACGCGTTTGCCGAAGGCGGCGCTTACTACCAAGGCGCCAGAGGGCTGTTTTCGGCCGAAGTCAGCAACAGCCAGAGCCAGCAGAATCTGCGACTTGGCATGGCGGGCGGCGCGGTCCTGGCCGATGGGCAGGCTTTCGCCAGCCGCCGGGTGGAAGGGAGCTTTGCGATTGTCGAAGTGGCCGGCCACGGCGATGTCGGCGTCGGTTTTCAGGGCGGCACCCTGACCCGCACCAATGCCGACGGCATCGCGCTGCTGCCGCGCCTGCTGCCCTTTCAGCGCAACAGCGTTCGGCTCGATCCGGCCGAGTTGCCCATCAGCGCCGAACTGGACTCGATCGAGCAGGAAACCGTGCCCGGGCTGCGTAGCGCGGTCAAGGTGGTTTTTCCGGTGCGCTCGGGCCGTGGCGCGCTGATTCGCATCGAACTCGATGACGGTCAGCCCGCTCCGGCGGGCGCCGAGATCGAACTGGTCGGCGACAGCAAGGAGTTTTTTGTCGCCCGGCGCGGTGAAGCTTTTGTAACGGGTTTGCAAACCAGCAACCGTTTACGCTTGAAGTGGCAAGGCGCGAGCTGCACCTTCGCCGTCGATTTGCCGGCCGGAAGCCGGGAAGACATCACCCGCGTCGGACCGCTGCGCTGCGGCGGCGTCAAGCGATGAAACGGCGCGCGATGTTTGCGCCGGCGAAACCCATGGCGATCAAGTTTGAATGCGCGGCGCGCCGTTCAGGAGTGGCTCGATGAAAATGATTTTTGCTTTGAAGTGGCTGGCCTGCGGCCTGTTGATGCTGTGCGGCCCGGCGCAGGCCGCCATCTCATGCACCGTCGCCTCGAACGGATTTACCTCCGCTTACAGCACCAGCGCCCCTGCGACGAACATCACCTCGGCCAGCATCACCATGAGCTGCACACGTGGCTTGTCCACCGACCCGACGAGCCAGAGCTTCAGCGTCAAGGTCAACAACGGCTTGCAACCCAGTGGCGTGAACAACCAGGCGGCTTCGGGCGCCAATCGCCTGCGCTACGACCTGTTCCTCGACAGTGCCTGCACCGCCACTTGGAAAGGCGGTACCACGCTGGGCGGAACCATCAATTTCCCGGGGGGTTCAAGCGATTTTTTCAGCCGGTCGCTTACCTTGCCGTACTGGGGCTGCATCGCACCAGGGCTGAATCCGCCAGCGGGCACCTACACCGACACGGTGACCCTCACTCCCACCCCTGGCGCGCCCGCTACTTTTGGCGTGACCATCATCACGCCCGCCGCCTGCAGCATTTCCACATCGCCGGGCAATATCGTCTTCAACTACGCCTCATTCCAGGCCGGAATTGCCTCGGCTAGCACCACCTTTGCAACCACCTGCTCGGCCAACCTGCCCTACACCATGGCGCTGGATGCCACCAGCGGCACGCTGATCGGACTGAACTACACCCTCAGCCTCGGCGCAAGCTCGGCCACGGGCACGGGTGCGGTGCAAACCTTTTCGATCAATGGCGCGATAGCGTCAGGCCAGAGCGGAAGCTGTTCCACGGGCACATGCGCGGGGAGCACCGCGCGCACCCTCACCATCACCTATTAATCGGCCTGTAGCGCATTTGGCGCCCGGTTATTCAGCTACAAATAACATAGCAACAACCCGGCAAGACGCAGGCTGCCGGCTTTTTGCCTTAAAACGCTTCATGCGGCGCCAGATAGCGCCACTGGCCGATGGGCAGATTGCCCAGGGCGACGCGGCCGATGCGCACGCGCTTGAGGCCCGTCACGAACAGCCCGACCTGCTCGCACATGCGGCGGATCTGGTGTTTTTTGCCTTCCTTCAGCACAAAACGCAGCTGCTCCGGGTTCTGCCAATCGACCTGCGCCGGCAGCAAAGCCTGGCCGTCCAGGCTCAGGCCGTGGCGCAGCAAGGCCAGCTTGCCCTGCGGAAACGCCGCCTGCACGTTGAGCGTTTCGCTTCCGTAGTTCACGCGCACCAGATACTCTTTTTCAATTTCCGAATCCTCGCCGATGAGCTGGCGCGCGACGCGGCCGTCCTGCGTCAGCACCAGGAGGCCAATTGAATCGATGTCGAGCCGGCCGGCCGGCGCCAGGCCGCGCAGTTGCTCATGGCCCCAGCGCATGCGGCTGTTGCAGTCACGCCAGCGGTTTTGCGGCTGCACCAGCGCCACCGCCGGCTCGTGGCCGTCCTCGGCCTGGCCGCTGACATAGCCGACCGGCTTGTTGATGAGGATCGTGACCTGCTGGCGCTGCTGCTGCTCGGCCTGGCGCGCGACTTCGATGCGCGCATTCGCAGCGACCGGCTGGCCGATCACTGCGGGCGCGCCATCGACGCGGACCCAGCCGCGCGCGATCCAGTCGTCGGCCTCGCGCCGCGAACACAGGCCGAGCTCGGCCATGCGTTTGTTCAGGCGGACTGTGGCGCCAGCGGCCGCAGCGTCGGCGCCCCGGATGCGCGTGGCCGGCGAGGCAGGTAGTTTGGGCGGCGTGCCTGGCGGTGTATCGGACATAACTTTACTATCTATTTTATAGCTGCTAACGCCCGTCTGTCGTGCGTAAAAGCCATTTTTACGCCTCTAAACGGCGGACTTTCGGTTCGTCTTCGATTGGGGCAACAACAGGGACGGCATAACGGCAGTTTAGGAGGATTTAAGGGAGAGAAACCTGAATCTGGCAACCTCTGTTGACGCATAAACCCTTCACAATGTACGATTCATACATCTTGAAAAACGAGCAAAGTCTTTGCCGGACCCAAATCTATCTGACGCAAGTCCAGCA
>Ga0136611_10001002_pt1 | contig 19264 bp, 17 predicted proteins | sample AntDrymUQ2232306_2_FD_106645 | JGI IMG/M metagenome (GOLD analysis project Ga0136611, IMG submission 106645) | Polar desert sand microbial communities from Dry Valleys, Antarctica - metaG UQ223 (23.06) | ecosystem: Environmental > Terrestrial > Soil > Desert | place: Antarctica: Dry Valley...
CAACCCTTCCGCGAGCCGCTGGTGCCGTTTCTCAGCAAGGTCATCGCAGCCGGAGAGGCCGTGGGCGCACTCGGCGGTTTTCTCAGCGGCTCGCGGAAGGGTTGATGCAGCCCATCAACAAAGCAGCCCTGGAGCAGATCATAGCGCCGGCTCATGAATGCCGCGGTGATCCGGGAGGCGTTGTTGCAACTCTTCACCGCGGCCAGGCGGGCGAGCTCGAGCGGGAGAAGGGCGCGTGCAGCGGGCGTGGAGACCTCGAAGTCGGGAATCAACAGGACGAACTGCAGCGCAGGATCTACCTCCACGCGGATCACTGGTGCGGTGGGGTGCGCGAGTGTGAATCCGCCGAAGGCCGCCGGCGCGGCGTTGTCTGGGTGGCCTTCGAGATCCGCGCAGAGCCGAAACAGGCGTTCGGAATCGAGCGGGGCCTGCGCGAGTTGATTCAGCCCGTGCAGCAGGCCAAGGCGGACGGTGACGCTGCTCCCCAAGCCGCGCGAACGCGGCACCCCTCCTTGCACGCTCCACGTAAACGCGAAGGGCTCCTGCTCCACCATGGCAAAGAAACGGCCCGCGGCTTCATCCGCCATCTTCCCCATGCTGCCCCGGCGGCCGGCCGCGCGCGTCAGGGTCACGCGGTTAGAGATTTGCAGGGCGACCCCGAGGCAATCGTATCCCGGCCCAAGGTTGGAAGTGCTCGCGGGAACGCGGTGCGTTACAGAAATCATGCGATATGCGGTGCGGCGACGGCGGCGCAGCCGCCCGGAATACTGCGTGGCTGATCGCCGGGAGCACAGCCTTTCCTCGGCAGAAACTGTGCCCAGCGGAAACGGGTTCACGGGAGTAACCGCTTGACGGCTCTGCCGCTCGCCCCTTTTATGCGCGCTTTTCCGCCGGCTCCACTCTGGGCGCAGGCGATTTTCAGCCTGACCCGCTCTCATTCAATGCATTCCCGAAGCTTCTTTGCCCTTTGGCTTGCGCTCGTTGCGCTGGTTGGTTTTCCGTCTGCAATCGTGGGGCAAGTGCAGGGACCGCAGGCGCCGGTGCAGGGTCCAGTGGTGAAGTCGATCGACGTCCAATACGCGGGTCCGGCGAGCGTCGCCAAGGAGAAGATTCTCGCGAACATGCGCACCCGGGTCGGCCGGCCATATGACGACAAGGTCGTCGAGGAAGACATTCGCAACCTTTACGCGACGGGGAACATCACCAACGTGCGCATCTTCGGAGAACCCGAAGCAGACGGCGTAAAAGTGATCGTCGTCGTCGCATCAAAGGCACAAGTCTCGGAAGTCGTCTTGAATGGCGTGTCTCGAATCAAGCCGGGCCGCATCCGCAAGGAAATCACCGCGAAGCCAGGCGACTCGCTCAACGAGGCGAGTCTCGAAGCCGACCGCCAGAAGATTCTCCAATACTACGCGGACAAAGGCTTCCCGGAAACGGACGTGAAGCTCGAGATCGAGCAAAATGAAGCCGCCGGCTCCGCGCGAGTGGTCTTCAATGTCACCGAAGGCGGGAAGATGACGATCGGTGAGACGCGTTTCGAGGGTAATACCAATGTGACCAATGGCGATTTGCGACGTGTCGTGAAAAGTAAACCGCGCGCCTTCTACGCGATCCTCGGGAAGAGCGGGCGGTTGAACCCCGAAGCGCTGCAGGACGATGTCAACGCGATTAAAGAACTCTACCAGAGCCGCGGCTATGTGGACGTCGCAGTCGACGCCGCGCGGCTCGATCGGTCAGGCAACAAGGTGACGATCATCTTCCCGATCACGGAAGGCAGCGTCTATAAGGTCGGAAAAGTGGGTTACGGTGGCGCCGAGGTCTTCCCGGTGGAGAAGCTCACGAAAACCGTGAAGATCAAGCCCGGCGCGATCTATTCGCCGCAGGCGGTGCGCGCAGATATCAAGTCGATCGAAAACGCTTACGGCGCGATCGGGTATGTAGATTTGCGGGTGGGCGCGGCGGTTAATCCAGCCGGGCCGCAGCTGGTCGATGTCGAGTTCAAAGTGGAGGAAGGCGTGCAGAGCTATGTCGAGCACGTCAATATCCAGGGCAATACGCGCACGAAGGATAAGGTCATCCGCCGCGAAGTGCTTGTGAACCCCGGCGAGGTTTTCAACACCGTGCGCGTCGACGCGTCGAAACAGCGCCTGATGAACTTGAACTACTTCTCGAAAGTGGAGGTTTATCCCGGCGACACTCTCGTCCCGGGACGCAAGGATTTGAACATCCTGGTGGAAGAGAAACGCACCGGATCATTCAACTTCGGCGCGGGCTTCTCTTCAATTGATAACCTCATCGGTTTCGCAGAGATCACGCAGGGCAACTTTGATATTATGCGGTGGCCCTACTTCACCGGTGGCGGCCAGAAGTTCCGCGTCCGGTTGCAATACGGAACGCGACGCAAGGATTTCGTGATCGCCCTCACGGAGCCGTATTTCCTCGACTACAAAGTGTCACTTGGTGGCGAGATTTTCTTCCGCGACGCGTCATTCGTGTCTGACGTCTACGACGAGCGCCGCTACGGCTTTGCGCTCACTGCGCGCAAGGCGATCACCGACTTCACCTACGTCCGATTGGGGTATCGACTGGAAAACATCGGCATCCACAATGTCGATGAGACCGTTTCGGAAGAGATTCGCGCCGAGGAAGGCGATAAGCTCAAAAGCGAAATCAACGGCGGGATCACCTATGACACGCGTGACTCAGTCTTTCTGACGCGAAAGGGCGAGCGCATTGAGTTCAATACCTTCGTGAATGGCGGTTTCCTCGGCGGCGATATCCAGACGTATGGCTGGAGTCTTGAAGGTTCCAAATACTTCCGTCTCCCGGGAGACACGATTCTGCTCCTGAACGGAGAGGTCGCCGGAGTGAACACGTGGGGCAATGCCACCCGCGTCCCAATTTACGACCGGCTGTATCTCGGCGGCTCAAACAATTTGCGCGGGTTTCGGTTCCGCGATGTCGGCCCGAAGGATTCCGAAGGTGAGCCGATCGGTGGCAGCAGCATGATGCGGGCGACTGCGGAGTATACTTTCCCGATCATCGAGAAGGTGCGCGGCGCGGTCTTCTACGACATTGGCTTCGTGAATGCCGGAGAAAACGATTTCGCCTCCGGATCCGTGAACAGTGACGCGGGCGTCGGCGTGCGGCTCGACCTGCCAATCGGCCCTGTCCGAATCGATTACGGTATTCCGATCCAGGCGGACAAATACAACGACTCGAGCGGCAAATTTAACTTCAACATCGGCTATCAATTTTGAACGATCGCCGCGCCCAACGGTCTGAGCCACCCTGTTTCCACACCCATCCGCTACCTCAATTCATGAAGAAATATCTCTCCCTTCTCCTCACCGCAGCTCTCATCGGGATGACCAGCACGGCTTCCGCGCAAGCGATGGTCAAGATTGGCTCTGTAAACATGAAGAAGGTCTTTGAGAGCTACTTCAAAACCAAGGACGCGGAGCAGCGGATTAACGAGGCGCGGAACGCTGCGAAAAAGGAGCTGGATGAACGGATGGAAGGATACCAGAAGGGTGTTCAGGAGGTTCAAAAAATGAACGAGGAGATTAACAATCCTGCGATCAGCAAGGAAACGAAGGAGACGAAGAGCAAGACGCGGGATGAGCGGGTCGCGGAGCTCAAAGGTATGGAGCGAGAGATTCAGGAGTTCCGCGGGACCCGCGAAAAGCAATTGCAGGAGCAAAGTGCCCGGATGCGCCAGGGAATCGTGGAGGACATCAACAAGATCGTCCTGGATAAGGTGAAGGCGGAGAGTTACGACCTGGTGGTCGATCCGAGTGGCATGAGTCTCAACGGTGTGGCTGTGGTGATGTTCGCGAAGGATTCTTACGACTTCACGCCTGCGGTCGTGGAGGCGCTCAACAAGAACAAGGGCAAGGAGACGGTCGATGCCGGTCCAGCACTTGGCGGCGACAAGCCCGTCGCGCCAAAAGCAACCGGAACGGCTGCCGGCCCAGGCGCCAGCGCTCCGAAGGCGACTGGCGCACCAGCAGGAACTGGCGCTCCAAAGCCCGTGGAAGTGCCGAAGAAGAAGACGCCGTAACAGGTGTTCTTCGCGTAACGTGGATTTTTCGGTTCAAGAACTGGCCGCCTTCGTAGGCGGCCAGTTTGCTGCCGGGCCAAGTGTCGAGGCGCGGGTGCACCGCGCCTCGTCGATTCCGGAGGCAGGAGAAGGGGACGTAACTTTCTACACTAATCCCCGTTACCTCCCCGCATTAAAAACCTGCCGGGCGACTGCGGTGCTGGTGCCAGATAATTTCACCGAGCCGGTCCCTCCCGTGGCGATACGTGTTGCGGATCCTGCGCGGGCGTTCGCGGAGCTGCTGGAGCGGTTTGCTCCTCCGCCGGTGGCATATCCTCCAGGAATCCATCCGACGGCAGTCTTGGCAAACGATGCAGAGATCGCCGAAGGAGCGAGCATTCAGCCGCACGTGGTGATTGAGGCGGGCGCGCGAATTGGCGCCCGGACTGTAATTGGCGCAGGCAGTTATATCGGGCATGGCGTCCACATCGGTGCGGACTGCCACCTCGGGCCGCGCGTCACCGTAGCCGCGCGCTGTCTCCTTGGCGATCGGGTGAATCTCCATAGCGGCGTCGTGATCGGCGGGGACGGCTTTGGATTCGAGTTAGCTGCCGACCGGCACGTAAAGATCCCCCAAACCGGGATCGTGCAGATCGACGACGACGTCGAAGTTGGCGCGAATACGACCATTGATCGCGCTCGCTTTGGGCGGACTTGGATCGGGGCGGGCACGAAAATCGATAACCTTGTGCAGATCGCGCACAATGTTGTGCTTGGGCGACACTGCATCATCTGCGCGCACGTGGGAATTTCGGGCAGTGCCCGGCTTGGAAATCATGTCGTGCTCGGCGGCCAAGTCGGCATGGTTGGGCACATCGAACTTGGCGATGGCGTTCAGGTGGGAGCGCAAAGTGGTGTGGGAAAATCGGCGCCGCCCAAAACGGTGCTACTCGGCACGCCCGCGGCACCGATCCATGAGATGAAGCAGCAATACGCCCGCGTTGCCCGGCTGGAAAAGCTCGTCCAACGGGTGCGCCGGCTCGAGGAAGCGATCAAAACCGAGCGTTCTACGCCGCCCGCGCTCTAAGCCTCGCGTCCGCCATCCGATCTGCTACGCTCCAGCCCCTTCCAAACCACCTGCGTCATGGCCGCGAAGAAACGCAAAGTTGTCAGCCCAACGCTGCCGATGCAGCGGCAACTCGAATTTCCCGAGAAGGGAAGATTTTTCGACCTCCGCGCAGTCTTTGAAAAGCTCAACGCGCGCTATTTCCGCAGACGCCTGAAGGATTACACGATCGTATGGGGACGGAAGCGGAAGGTGCGTCCCCGCGATGAGATCGTCTTCGGAACGATTCAGGAAGAAGACCGCATCATTCGCATTCACCCGCTCCTTGACCGCTCGTGCGTGCCGCTTTGGTTTCTTGAATACGTTGTTTACCACGAGATGTGTCATACCGTGGTGCGGGATAAATACACGCGCACTGGACGCCGGATCGTCCACCACGAGAAGTTCTTCGAGAGGGAGCGGAAATTCCATTGGTTCAAGCGCGCGAAAGCATGGGAGCATGAAAACCTCGCGCGATTTCTGAGGTAGCGTCCCGCGCGATCACGCCACGAGAAAGCGGTTGAGCTAGCTCGCGACAGGTCGGACAATATTCGCCCACATGCTCGCTCGCGACTCTCCCCTTCCTACGTCTGCTGGCGCGTCCTCGCGCCCGCGGGTGGTCGTTGGCATGAGCGGCGGAGTCGACTCCAGTGTTGCCGCCTTCCTCTTGAAGGAACAGGGCTACGATGTTGTCGGGGTAACGATGAAGATCTGGCCCCAGGACTGCATCTCGCGCGCGGAGGATAAGTGCTGCGGACCGCAAGCGATCGCCGATGCCCGGACTGTCGCGCACGGACTTGGCATTCCCCATTACGTCGTCGACGAAGCCGAGAATTTTGAGCGCCTGGTGATCGACTACTTCACTGCGGAATATCGGGCAGGGCGGACGCCCAATCCGTGCGTGATGTGCAACGAAAAGGTAAAATTCGGGAACCTCTGGGGAAAAGCGAAAGCAATTGGAGCGGAGTTCATCGCGACGGGCCACTACGCGGTCGTGCAGCATTACCCCGATCGAGCGGTGCTGCGCAAAGGCTGCGACCCTCGCAAGGATCAGTCCTATTTCCTGTTCAGTCTGCGGCAGGCGCAGTTGCGGCGTTCTCTTTTTCCGCTCGGTGCGATGGAGAAAACAGAGATCCGCGACATCGCGCGTAAACTCGGGATGAAAACGGCGGACAAGGTTGACAGTCAGGAGATCTGTTTTGTGCCCGGGAACGACTACAAAGCGTTTCTCCGGGACCACCTCGGGACCCAAGAATTTCACCCTGGCGGTATCTATGACCAACAAGGTCGCCGGCTCGCGGAACATGGCGGTATCGAATTGTTCACGATCGGACAGCGCAAAGGCCTCCCCGGCGGAAGTGCGGAGCCTCGTTACGTCATCGACATCGATCCGGTCAGTAGCAGAGTGGTCGTCGGTCGGGCGGAGGATCTGGTGGTTAACGAGTTCGAGATCGACCACGCGATTTGGCACGCGCCGGAGATGGAGGAGTCGGCGCCGTTCGACGTGACCGTAAAGATTCGTTACTCTCACGCGGGAGCATCAGCGACCGTGTATCCTCAGGAAAACGGGCGCGCGCACGTCCGATTGCACACCCCACAGCGCGCGGTCACTCCCGGCCAGGCAGCGGTTTGTTATCGCGGAGACGAAGTGCTCGGTGGCGGTTGGATTTGCCGACAGCTGCGCTGCCAGGCGCCCGCCGAGTCTGAACATAGCACAGGTGCGTTGTGAATCGCGAGCCGCTCATTGTCTTTACGACGTTTCCTGATGCGCCCACCGCGCGACGGGTCGTGCACACGCTGGTGGAGGAAAAGCTCGTTGCGTGCGGGAACCTCATTCCGGCCGTGGAATCGATCTACCGCTGGCGGGGGGCGATCGAGAAAGCCGCGGAGATTTTCGTCGTGTTGAAGACCGAGCGCGCGCGCTATCAGCACCTTGAGGCGCGACTTCTCGAGCTGCATCCGGCCGAGGTGGCGGAATGCATCGCTTTTCCCGCAAGTGAAGGCAGTGCTGCTTACCTCCGGTGGATTTCGGACGCGGTGACGGCGGCTTAATGGCCCGCGAATGATCGCGGCACTCGCTCCGGCGGGTAGTCTCCGCTAGAACGCCGAGCCGTGCCGCGCGTCCTCATCCCTTCCGACAACCGCGATTTCGTTCTTCAACTCGCGAACGCTTACCGGAGGCGCGGTTGGGATGTCGCCGTTGGCGTGACGAACTTTAAGTTGCGCGCTGCGAGCTATGACCTTGTGCACCTGCAATGGCCGGAGGAGCTGTCCGGGTGGAAGCCGCCATCGAGCGATCGTCTAAGGGAGATTACCGCGACGCTCCGGGCTTGGGCGGAAGACACGCGTCTGCTCGTCACGATCCACAACCTTCTGCCTCATCGAGAAAGCGAGCACCCCGCGTATCAGGATCTCTTTGGGACTGTCTACGAGCACGTCCACACGATTGCGCATTTTACTGACGCATCACGCGAGCTTGTGGGGCGGCAATTTCCGATCGCTCTTCGGCGGAAGAATGTCGTTACCGGTTTCTTCAACTTCGACATTTTACTGCCGCCGCACTTGGATCGAGCGAAAGCTCGCGCGCGACTGGATTTCGAAGACGGGGAATTGGTCCTGCTCGTCTTTGGAGGCTTGCGCGATTGGGGGGAGGTCGAACTCGTGCGGGCGGCTTTCGACGCGACGAACATCCCGCGGAAGCGGCTACTGATGTGCGGTCGCTACGACGAGTTCGGGCCACTCTGGAGGCAGCGGTGGCGCCGTTGGAGCTGGGCCCGCTGGCTGCGCACGCGACGTGCGGTTCTGCGCGCAGAGTTCGTTCCGGATGATGAAGTGCATCAGGTGGTGGAGGCCGCAGACGTTCTCCTAGTGCCGCGCCTCAATGTCCTGAACTCCGGCCTTCTGGCACTCGGGGCCACCTTTGGAAAACCCATGGTCGCGCCCCGCTGCGGCGCATTCCCCGAGCTTCTCGCGGGGACGCAGAATCCTCTCTACCCGACCGGCGACGCACAAGCGTGTGCCCGGGCGATCGAAGCCGCCGCAGCGCTCCCTCGGCTCGACGTTGCGCGCGACAACCAAGCTCTGGCCGAGCGCTGGAGCTGGGACTTAATCGTCACGCAAGGAATGGCGGCAGTGCGGCTCGAGGATGATTAAACCGCAGAGGCCGGAGGCGCGGAGAGAAGAATGACTCGGTCAAGGGCAACAGGACGGCGTGGCTCGGGCGCTCAACACGCCGCTTTTCGACGAGGCAACCCTGCGGCTCCCCTGACGCGTGCTTGTCACGGGACTTGCCGGACGTGCGACGATGGACCTCGGGCTTGCACCCCGGTCACTTGGAAGCTAGACTCGCGGCCCATTTCTGCATGACGCTTTCCCCGCTGACAGAAGAAATCGTGTGGGATAGCGAGTGGTTTAAGATCGTTGCGAAATCTCAATCGAAGGACCGGGAGCCGCACTACGTCTTGGAGTGCAAAGACTACGTGTCCATTGTTGCCACCAATCGAGAAGGAAAACTCATTCTGGTGAGGCAGTTTCGTCCCGCCGCGGGAAGGTTCACCCTCGAGATCCCCAGTGGACACGTGGAGGAGGGACAGACGCCGGAAGAGGCGGCCCGGGTGGAGTTGCTCGAGGAGACGGGCTACGACGCGGGAAAGCTGGAGTTTCTGTGTGACCTGAGCCCTGATCCCGGGCGAATGGGAAACCGTATGTGGCTCTTCTTTACGAGCGACGCCACCCCTGTTCCAACTTCCACGCATCACCGGGAGGCCGGCGTCGAGTCGCTGGTCTACGGCGCGGGCGTTTCAAGCCTTCTACTCGACGACGACTTTCAAAACGCATTGCACCATGCGGCCCTTCTTGCGGCGATTACGCGGGGCAAACTTCCTCTATGAGGGAGACCAGTTCCGTCGCGGAGCTTCCCAGCTCGCCGACATCTCAGGCGCCAACAGACTATGATGTCTGCGTGTTGGGAGGAGCGGGGCATGTCGGGGCGCCGCTCGCTCTCGTCCTTGCCGATGCGGGCCTCCGAACGTTGATCCTGGATTTGAATGAGGCTGCGATGGGCCTGATGGCTTCCGGTGAATTGCCATTCCGTGAAGAAGGCGGCCAGTCTCTGCTCCACAAGGTTCTTCAAAGTGGAAAGTTATCCTTCTCCTCCGAAGCTGCGCAAGCCGGCCGGGCCGCAATCGTCATTCTTACCGTAGGCACGCCGATCGACGAGTTCCATAACCCGAACACATCGCTGCTGACACGTTGTCTTGATGAGCTCATGCCTCACCTGCGAAAGGGGCAGACGATCATTCTACGCTCCACCGTTGCGCCGGGCACGACCCAATACATTGACAGCTATCTTCGGCGGCAACGACAAGATATTCGGCTCGCCTTCTGCCCGGAACGAGTGGTTCAGGGAAGAGGCATTGAAGAGATTCGGAAGCTACCGCAACTGATCAGCGGGACCACTCCGGAAGCTCTGGACGACGCGAGATTGCTATTCTCGAAAATCGCCCCGGAAGTGGTCGAAGTCACACCGCTCGAAGCGGAGTTTGCCAAGCTGATTTGCAATGCGTATCGCTACATCGAATTCGCGGCGACCAACCAACTATACATGATGGTCGAGAGCGCCGGGATCGACTACCAGGCGCTCCTTGGGAAGATGAAGCGAGGTTATCCGCGAATGGGTGGCATCCCTGGGCCTGGATTTGCGGCGGGACCATGCCTCATGAAGGACACGATGCAGCTGTTCGCTTTCCAAAAACACAACTTCATCCTCGGGCAGGTCGCGATGACGATTAATGAAGGACTCCCGAGCTTCATTGTCGAGCGTTTGGGTGCAACGCTAACTCTGAGTAGCTCGCGAGTGGGCATTCTGGGCATGGCGTTCAAGGCGGAGAGCGACGACATTCGCGATTCTCTCTCCTACAAGCTCGGCAAGCTGCTCCGCTATCATGGGTCGACGGTCTATTATTCAGACGAATTCGTGAAGGACGCGACTTTCGTCAGCAAGGAGGAGTTAGTTGCCTCCAGCGAGGCGATCATCGTGGGCGTGCCCCATTCCGCTTACCAGACGTTGAGTGTTCCTCCGGGCAAAGTGATCGTCGATCTCTGGAACGTTCTGCCGCGTGCGGAATCATGAAGCCGATCATCTCGCCGAACACACGGATCCGTCATCCTGATAGCTTCATTGTTGGCGCTGGATCGATCGTGGATGATTTCTGCTATTTTTCCACAAGGGTCCGGATCGGGAGATACTCGCATATCGCCTCCGGGTGCAGCATTGCGGGCGGAGCTGATCGGCAGTTCAGCCTCGGCAATTACAGCAGTGTCTCCTCAGGAACGAAGATCTGGTGCGCGAGTGACGATTTCGTCAATGATCTCGTGACCATCATGCCTGCCGGTTGCGAAGAGATAAAGACACACTTCATTTCTGGTGACGTCTCTTTTGAAGATTATACCGCCATTGGATCAAACTCTGTCGTGATGCCCGGGAATTGTATTCCTGTTGGGACGGTGATCGGAGCGATGAGCTTCGTTCCAGCATCGTTCGAGTTTCAATCCTGGTCGGTTTATGCGGGCACTCCCATCCGTTACCGCGGGCCGCGGAATCGGGAGAATGTGCTCGCGCAAGCCGCGAAACTTGACCGAAAGGTGCTGCTGCAGGCAGGCGCATGACATCGCCTCGCAACGTCGCCTGGTGGTCGCCCGCAATGTCCGGCGGAGAGTTGGCGCGAGTTTCACGAGTCCTGGAGAGCAACTATCTAAATGAAGGCGACGTTACGACGGCGTTCGAGGCAAAGGTTGCGGAGCTGACAGGAGCGCGCCATGCGGTTGCTGTGACCAGCGGAACGGCGGCGCTGTTTCTTTCCTTGAAGGCGCTGGAGATCGGCGCTGGTGATGAAGTCATCGTGCCTGACGTGACGTTTGTCGCGACCGCGAACGCGGTCGTGATGGCAGGCGCTACTCCTGTTCTCGTGGACGTCGATGAAGTGACATTGAACATCAGCGTCCCAGCGATGGAGGAGGCGTTCACCGCTCGGACGAAGGCCGTGATTCCGGTGCACGTCAGTGGAAGGGCTGCTGATATGGAGGCTATTCTCAGGGTTTGCGCCGCCCGCGGCATCTTCGTGGTTGAAGACGCGGCAGAAGCCCTTTGCTCGCGTCATCGCGGACGTTATCTTGGCACCTTCGGAAGCACGGGATGCTTCTCCTTTTCTCCGAACAAGACGATCACTACCGGCCAAGGGGGCGTCGTGGTGACTAACGACGACCAAGTGCATCGGCGGTTGCGTGAGTTGAAGGACCAGGGCCGCCCTGCGCGGGGGACTGGGGGAGACGATTTGCACCCGGCGATTGGCTTTAATTTCAAGTTCACGAATCTGCAGGCTGCTGTCGGCCTCGCGCAACTGGAGGTGCTGGACGCCCGGCTCGAGCGGATTCGCCGCACTTACGCTATCTACAAAGATGGGTTGAGCGGAGTGGAAGGTGTGCGCGTGCTCCCTTTCGACCTCAAGACCGGAGAGCAGCCGCAGTGGGCGGACGCACTCGCGGAGCGGCGGAATGAGCTGGATGCCTATCTGGCGGAAAATGGCGCCCATTGTCGTCGGTTTTGGTTTCCGATTCACACCCAATCGCCCTACAGGGCTCCCGATGACGCGTTCCCGATCGCAACCCGGATGAGCGCAAAGGCGATCTGGTTGCCGTCCGCTTTTCAGATGACGGATGATGATGCCGACTACGTATGCGGCTTAATTCGGCGGTTCTATTCCGCATGAGTGCGGAGGCGGCGAATACTCGCGTGGAGGCAGGGCGGGACGTTCCCCGGTCGCTTTCGATTCTCCTGCCTGTCCGTAACGAAGGCATCAATCTGCGCATCATGCTAAAGATCCTCCGTGCAGTGCTGGAGGAGACCCATGAAGTCCTGGTCGTATATGACTCGCCCGCGGATACCAGCATCGCAGTGATCGACGAGATCAAGCGATCGTATCCTGAGCTGCGGGGTGTTCATAACACCTTGGGCCGTGGAGTCGTAAACGCGATTCGGGCGGGAGTAGCTGTTGCGGAGGGCGATATCATCTTGATTTTCGCAGCGGACGAGGTCGGTCCCGTGTTGGCCATCGAAGATATGCTTGTTCTCATTCGCGAAGGGTGCGAGCTCGTCAGCTGCACGCGTTACGCTCACGGAGGTAAGCGACTTGGGGGCTCCGTGGTGGGGGGAATCCTCTCGCGATGCGCGAACTGGCTCTTTCACCGCCTATGCGCGTCGCCCTTCAGCGACGCCACCACAGGGATAAAGATGTTTCGAAAGAACGTATTCAGCCGTTTGAATCTGGAGAGCCGTCCCGTCGGGTGGGCGGTAGCATTCGAGATGGCGATCAAGGCGCAACACGCCGGCTTACGGTTGGGCGAAGTGCCGATTGTCTCGATTGACCGCCTCTACGGGGGCGAATCTACTTTCCGGATTGGTCCATGGGTGGCGGAATATTCACGATGGTTTTGGTGGGGCGCCCGCGCTGCATTTGCCAATAAGCAACAGAGCTCCGGGATCACGGTAAGGATTCCGAGCTTCTATCGATGAGCAGTCCTGATCGCACGGTAAGCCCGAGATACTCGTCGGCTGGAAAGCGCATCCTGGTTACGGGAGGCACCGGATTCATCGGCGCAGGGGTGATTCAACGTCTGCTCGCCGGCGGAGCACAAGTTCGTTCGTTCGATAATAACTCGCGCGGGTCGGAAGAAAAGCTCGGCGCGTTCGCACGTGATGTGGAACTAATCGTGGGAGACATTCGCGATAAGGATGCCGTCTCGGACGCCCTGCGGGGCATCGATATGGTGTGTCACCTCGCCTATGTGAACGGCACCGAGTTTTTCTACAGCAAACCGGAACTGATCCTTGAAGTAGCCGTCAAGGGGATGATGAACGTGATTGATGGCTGCGTGCAGCACAACGTTCCCGAACTGGTCCTCGCCTCGAGCTCCGAAGTGTATCAAACGCCGCCTTCCGTGCCCACGGATGAGACGGTGCCGCTCAGCGTGCCGGACGTGTCGAACCCGAGATACTCTTACGGCGGCGGGAAGATCATTAGTGAGTTGCTGGCGATGAACTACGGGCGCCGCCACTTCGAGCGCGTCGTGATCTTCCGGCCGCATAACGTTTACGGCCCGGATATGGGTTGGGAACACGTGATCCCGCAATTTGCCTTACGGATGCGGGAGCTGCACGACCGGCAGCCGCAAGGCACGCTTTCCTTTCCCATCCAAGGGACCGGCTCGGAGACACGATCGTTCATCTACATCGACGATTTCGTCGATGGCGCCATCCACGTGCTTGAACGAGGCGAGCATCTCGGCATTTACCATATCGGGAGCGGCGAGGAGATCGCGATTGATGAACTCGCACGCGAGGTTGGACGCTGGTATCAGCGGGACGTGAGAGTAGTCCCCGGCAATCTTCAACAGGGGAGCACGTCACGTCGTTGCCCGGACATCACCAAATTGCGAAGCTTGGGATTCGTGCCCGCGACCAGCCTGGCAGAAGGCCTGGCAAGAACGCTTCCCTGGTATCATGCGAATGCCCACCACCGACCAACACACTGCGAATCATGACTGGAATCCATAGACAAAAGAACCTTGCCGCAGGGACTAATTCGAGTGTGGTTGTGGAACGGTGTCAGGTGTGCAATTCGGGGGACTTGGACTCGATCATGTTCGTCGGCTACCTTCCGCCGGTAAACACGATGCCAGAGATTGGCAGCCGGCCAGCGGAGCAGCCGGCGTATCCGGCAGAACTTCTACGCTGTGGCCGATGCGATCTCGTGCAGATCGGCTTGATCGTCGACCCGGGAATCCTTTTCCCGCCGAGTTATCCTTACACCAGTGGAACGACCAAGATCCTCCGAGACAATTTCGCTGAGCTATCCCGCGAAGTGGCCGCCCTCTACCCGCTGAGCTCTTCGGATCTGGTCGTCGACATTGGTTCTAACGACGGGACGCTGCTGAGCAATTTCAGCGGGAACTGCCGTGTCTTTGGGATTGAGCCCACGAACGCAGGCAGGCTTGCGCAGGAGCGTGGCATCCCGACACACATCTCTTTCTTCAATCGCAGTGCCGTAGACAAAGCCATTGCCGAGCAGGGACGAGCAAGGATCGTCACAGCGACTAACGTCTTCGCTCACATTGAGGACATCCACGAGATCGTCGATTGCACGGTCGATCTACTGCGAGACGACGGGATCTTTATCTCTGAGTCGCATTACCTTCTGCCTCTGATCGAGACGCTGCAATACGACACCATTTACCACGAGCACTTACGTTATTATTCAGTGACCGCACTGAAGCATTTACTGGAGATGCACGGGCTGGAAATTATCCATACTACGCGGATCCCGACCCACGGCGGATCGATCAGAGTTTATGCCGCACGAAAAGGCCAATACCCGGTGCGCGAGTCGGTTCAGGCGGCGATGGCAAGGGAAGCAACCGAGTTGACCGCGGCTAAACTGGGCTCTTTCAAGAGCAGGGTGGTAAAGAGCAAGCTCGCGCTTCATGCCCTGCTCAATGATGTGAAGGCACGAAACGAGCGGATCTACGGAGTAGGGGCTCCGTCACGTGCCAGCACCTTGATTAACTATGTAGGTCTGGACGATGGGATCCTGGACTGCGTCGTGGAGATCGGTGGCTCCTATAAGATCGGCAAATACATTCCCGGAACAACCATTCCGGTCGTCGATGAAGCCAGGCTCTTTTTGGAGCAGCCGGAGTATGCAATGCTTCTTTCATGGCATATCGCGGATGAGTTGATGCCGAAGCTGGTGGAACGCGGCTTTCGAGGAAAATTCATCATTCCATTGCCAGAGCCCAGGATCGTGTCCGCCGAATGATTCTGCCGGGTCAGGTGCCAAGCAGGCGGCGCCGTGTAGCGGCTAATCGTTCTGCCGCTCGGAAGCCGAGCGCGCGATACACGAGTTGATAGCCGCGCGGAGCGGCGGGGCCGCCGACACGCAAGAGCCCGCGCGCCCGGCGTTCGTCGTGATACGCAGTGGCATGCGCGAGATCGCTTGTCGCGAGGGAGCGAGCCATTTCGAAGAAACTCTGCCCCGCGACCGCCGCGTGCGTTTCCGTCCATAGGTTGCGCGCTAACATCCAAGCGTGCAGATCCTCCGTGAGCCCCGTTCTGACCTCGATCGTCCGCGGTTGATCTTTGCGGCAGACGGTCGCGTTTGACCAAATGCGGTAGACCGCCCCCGGGGTCGGCGCGAAAACGAAGCGCAGTTCTGCTTTCATCGCGCGCAGGTAAAGCTCGTGCTCCTGGCAGCACGGCTGCCCCTCTTTCCAGCCGCCGATGCGCTCCAGAGCGGCTTTGCGCCAAAGTGCAGCGCCGGTTTGTGCAATCTCCCAGGAAAGCCACTGCGAAAAAAGGTCCTCATGAGCGCCCACACGGCTGAGCGTGCGACTGCCGCCTCCGTCGATCAGATTTTCGCACCAATAAGGGCTGTGAATCACGTCCGCGTGTGCGCCGAATTCGGCCTCGGCGAGTTGCTGCGCGATCTTCTCCGGCTCGAGGTAATCGTCGGCATCGAGAAACTGGACCCACTCGCCGCGGGCGTGAGCCAGCGCCTGGTTGCGCGCGCGGTTGCCCCCGCCGTGGGCGCCGGCAAGAAGCTGGATGCGATCTCCGAAACCGCGCGCGATCTCCAGTGAGCCATCGCTCGATCCGTCATCGACGACGATCACCTCGAGAGGCATCCACGTCTGCGCGAGGGCGCTTTCAATGGCCGCGCCGATCCAGCGCTCCGCGTTGAAGCAGGGAATGCCGATGGAGACGAGCGGGTTCATCGCGCCAGTTGTGTAATCGCGAGCAGGAAGGCCGTCCACGGTCGAAAGGTGCTCGGCGACGCGCATGCCGGCTGCTACCGGAAGCGCATGTTACCAACCGTCAGTGTGATCATCGCGACATGGCGGCGCGACGAATCGCTGCGGCTCGTCCTCGATGACCTTGCGCGGCAGGAGGGAGCCAAAGCGGAGATCGTGGTCGTGGATCAGAATACGCCTCCTACGAGCGAAGATGTGTTCACCGGTCTTCGGCGCTCGCCGCATGAGTTGGTGGTGGTGCCGCACGCGCCCGGAGTAGTGATCGCGCGCAATGAGGGGGCGCGTCGTTCACTTGGAGAGGTGCTGGTCTTCATCGATGATGATGTCCGCATCGACGACGTGGCATTCATCCAGAAGATCGCGAGCGAGTTCGTCGATCCGACGCTTGCAGGCCTCTGTGGGCAGGAACTTTCCGGCCCGGACTACCGTCCTTCCACGCGGCCAGCGCCGCGTTTCAGCGATCGATTCGAAGAAGCTGCTTTTTTTCCGCGAGACTCAAGCGAGCGCCGCGAAGTGTTTCATCTGGCGACGTGCAATTGTGCGGTGCGGCGCAGCGCCTGGGAGAAGGTCGGGGGACTTGATCCGGTATTCGCCGGCAATTCCTACGGCGATGACACGGACCTCGCGTTACGAATGCGCGCAGCGGACCTGCGCATTATCTTCGAGCCTTCTATCTCCGTGCGGCACACCCGCGCGCCGATGGGCGGACTGCGGCTTGACGATCCGTTGAATCCATGGTCGGCGGCGGACCGTTACGTTTCTCTATGGATCTTCTTCATCCGCCATGTGCCGCCGCGCTGGCGCCGCTGGTATCTGCGCGACGCGGTTCTGGGAAAGAGCCTGCTTCTTCGGCAAAACTTCCGGCGTCCATGGCGGTGGCCAGCGATCCTCGGCGGCCTGTTACTCGCCGCGCGGCGAGCGCGTCAGCTCACTTCGGCGGTGCAAAAAACGCCGTAAGGTCGCGCCGCAGCTTCTCCGCGTCAGGCGCGTAGAGATACATCATGTGCCCGCTCTCATAGCGCTGGAAGGTGATGTTCGAGCGCAGGCTCGCGGGGATTGGCAGGTGCGCGATGCTGAAGAGCATGGAGTCCTCCGGCACGGCGAGATCACGCCGGCTGCAAAGCACGAGCACGCGCAGCCGCGCGTTACTCTTCATCGCGTCCGCAAGATGCGACTCCATCGAGACGTAGCGGTTAGCAAACGACTTATAGTTCCAATTTAAGGGCGTGAGGACGCGATACGGCTGGTCGCTTTCGAAGCCGAGTTCGCCGCGGATGTAAGCGTTCACTGCGGCGGAAAATGGGCCGATGACGTTGGTGAAGGATGGGTCGAACTCCGGGTGCGGGCTGATGCGGTTGGAGTCCTCCGAAGTGACGCGCCCGTCGAACCTTCCGACAATTCGCCCTTCGGCGCGCAGCAGGCGTTCGCGGAAAAGCGCTGGTTCGATCCGCAAATGCGCGTCGGTGATGAACGTCGCGTCGAGGCCGGTAAAGCGCGAGAGTTGCTCAGCGATCGGGCGCGCCTGGTCAGGTGGAATGGTGCGCCCTTTCATCAGCGCAACCGTGTATGGGCCCTGCGCGAACTCGCGGGCGGCAGTCACCGCTTTGTCCAGATCTCCCTGCAGGTCGGCTGGGAGTTTCTTGTGGTAGTGGGCCGTCGCGGTGAGCGTCGGCAGGAAGATGATATAGGGGAGGTCGTTCGCCGTATCTGCGCCGAGCGTCTGGAAGTTCAGCAGGCCGGAGAGGAAGACGAGCCCATCCAAATACATCCCATGCTTGTCCTGAAGATAATCCGCGAGTCCGCTCGCGCGCAGCACGCCGTAGCTTTCGCCGCACAGGTATTTCGGCGACCCCCAACGCTGCTCGCGTGTGGTGAAGAGGCGGATGAATTCGCCGATCGATTCGACATCCTCATCCACGCCCCAGAACTGTTCACCTTTCTCACCCTTGGCGGGCCGGCTCACGCCCGTGCCGACGGGATCGATGAAGACGAGGTCAGTGGCGTCGAGCACAGAGTTCGGATTCTCCGCGAGCGCCCCGCGCGACGCCGATTGCAGACCGTCCGGCGGCAGATCGATGCGCTTCGGCCCGAGCCCACCGAAGTGCAGCCACACGGCGGCCGACCCAGGACCGCCATTGAAGCAAAACGTGATCGGCCGCGCGCCGGGAGTTTTCTCGGCGAGCCGCTTCCCCTCCGCGTCCGTGGCGGCGTAGTAGACGAAGAAGATGCTCGCCCGGGGTGAGCCGTCCTCCTTCAGAATGGGCAGCGTCCCGGTGCGCGTCGCGTAGGAAACCTTCGCGCCGGCAATGGTCACCGCGCCTTTGCTCTCTTTGAGTGGCAGATCCTTCTCAGGTTCCTTCTTTTCCTCCTTCTTCTCGGGAGGAGGCGGCTCTCCGGCGGGTTTTTCTTGAGCGACGAGCAGAGGGCTGGTGAGCGCGCAAAATGCCGAAGCGAAGATGCAGGAAAGCAGAAGGTTCACGGAAGATCGCATGGCTGGGAGCTGGCCGCCGTTACGCGATGCACTTCTCCAGCCCCTGCCGGATCGTCGCTTCCTCAAGCTCCTTGCCGATGAAAACAAACTGGCTCGTCCGTGGCTCGTCTTTTTCCCAAAGCCGGTCCCACATGATCGTGAAGCGGTTATTCACCCCGTGAAAAATGGCCCGCCGCGGATTGCCTGCCAGCGAGAGAAACCCCTTGGAGCGATAGACTTTCTCCCGCTCCGATAGCTCCGCGACGAACGCCTCAAACTTTTCGATTATGAACGGCCGCTCAAAGGAGAACGAGAACGAGATGATGTCGTGATGATGCCGCCCCTTCAGCTCATCCAGGAACTCCGGGTCGGCCTCCAGCTTCCGATCGAGATCAAAGGCATGCATGTCCAGGAGCTCTTTCAGGTTCACTTCGGAATGGTTCGTCCGAAACTGCTGCGCGTGCGGGTTCAGCTTAAGGCACGTGGCCTCGAGACGGTCCAGTTGAGCCGGTGAAACCAAGTCCGTCTTATTGAGCAGAAGGTAATCCGCCATCGTAATCTGCTCCCGCGCGGTCTCCGTTTCCGCCATCTGCTTCTCGATCTGCTCCGCGTCGACGACGGTGATGATCGAGTCGAGCCGGGCAATCTGCTGCAGCGCCGGGATATTCAGAAAAGTCTGCGCAACCGGTCCCGGATCCGCGATTCCCGTCGTCTCGATGAGCAAGTAGTCGAACCCGCCTTTCTTCACGAGGTTCTGCACGCCCTTCACGAGATCTTTGCGGAC
>Ga0136611_10001003_pt1 | contig 19261 bp, 15 predicted proteins | sample AntDrymUQ2232306_2_FD_106645 | JGI IMG/M metagenome (GOLD analysis project Ga0136611, IMG submission 106645) | Polar desert sand microbial communities from Dry Valleys, Antarctica - metaG UQ223 (23.06) | ecosystem: Environmental > Terrestrial > Soil > Desert | place: Antarctica: Dry Valley...
CTCTCTCTGCCGGAGCATCCTGCATGTCCCGCCTCGCTATCCGCCGCTCGCTGCTCCTCGCCATCGCGCTCCTCGCCTCCAGCGCACCCGTCGCACATGGCCAGCGCAGTGGCGCCGCCGACTCGATCCGGTATCGCTATCCGTCGTCGCCCCGCCTTGACGCGTTGAAGGCCGAGGCGGCCCGCGAGATCGATGCGCGGGCGAAATTGATCCAGGTCATGGTCGACCAGGTCTTCTCCTACGGCGAGCTCGGGTTCCAGGAGGTCGAGACCTCCCGGTACCTCACCGGGCTCCTCGAGGAGAACGGCTTCACCGTGCAGCGCGGCGTCGCCGGGATCCCCACCGCCTTCGTCGCACGCTGGGGCTCGGGGAAGCCGGTGATCTCGCTCGGGAGCGACATCGACGACATCCCGCAGGCGGGCCAGAAGCCGGGCGTCGCCTACCGCGACCCCATCATCGCAGGTGCGCCGGGACATGGCGAGGGGCACAACGCCGGGATGCCACTGAACATCGCCGCCGCCATCGTCGTCAAGAACATCATGCAGCGCGAGCGCATCCCGGGCACCCTGGTGCTCTGGCCCGGAGTGGCCGAGGAGCAAATGGCCGGCAAGGCCTTCCTCGTCCGCGACGGGGTCTTCAAGGACGTGGACGTCACGCTGTTCACCCACGTCGGCCAGAATCTCTCGGTGTCCTACGGGCAGTCGACCAACAACGCGCTCATCTCGGCGATCTTCAAGTTCAAGGGCTCCAGCGCGCACGCGGCGGGCGCTCCATGGCGCGGCAAGAGCGCGCTGGATGCGGTGATGCTGATGGCCAGCGGGTGGGAGTTCCGGCGCGAGCACATGGAGCTGGCTACTCGCTCGCACTACGTGATCCCCGACGGCGGCGACCAGCCGAACGTGGTGCCGAGCACGGCGAGCATCTGGTTCTACTTTCGCGAGCGTGACCACCCGCGCACGCTCGCGATGTTCGAGGACGCGAAGCGGATGGCGCAGGGCGCCGCGATGCTGACGGGCACCGAGGTGGACACCGTGATGATGGTCGGGTCGGGGTGGAGCGGCCACTTCTCGCGGCCGATCGCCGAGACGATGTACCGCAACATCGAGAAGGTCGGCATGCCGGCGTGGGACGAAAAGGACCAGCGCATGGCGCGTGGGATCCAGCGCGAGCTTGGCGTCCCGGACAGCGGCCTCACTGCGCAGATCCGTCTCGCTGGTCCCTTGCCCGAGGCGCAGCGCACCGGGGGCGGGTCTGACGACATCGGGGACGTGAGCTGGAACGTGCCGACGATCAACCTGAACTTTCCGTCGAACATCCCCAACCTGCCGGGGCATCACTGGTCGAACGCCATCTCGATGGCCACCCCCATCGCGCACAAGGGTGTCGTGGCCGGCGCCAAGGTCCAGGCGATGACGATGCTCGACATCCTGCTCACGCCGAAGGTGGTTGCCGACGCGTGGGACTACTTCAACACCGTGCAGACTCGCACGACGAAGTACCGCCCCTTCTTCGCACCCACGGACAAGCCGCCCATCTGGATGAACGCGGCGATCATGGAGAAGTACCGCCCCGAGATGCGCAAGTTCTACTACGACGCCTCCAAGTACGGCAGCTATCTCGAGCAGCTCGGCATCACCTACCCGACGGTGCGGACGACGGTGCCCTGACGAATGGGGCAGCCCCCTCAGTCGAAGGGGTGACCAGATCAGAACGGAAACGGACTGATGAGGCTGATCGCTCCTCTCGGCGCCAGCGCCAAACGTGCACCAATCGTTTCGGAGTAATGGCTGCCCCGCCCTGAAAGTTGTCCCTGCACCGGGGGGCGGGAGCTCTCCCGGGGTGGGAGCGATCAGTGTTGTCCGTTTGTTTCAGTCCAATCGAGTTAACCCTTCGACTGAGTGGCCGGCCTCGCGTCCTGGACCGAAGCGGACAGCATGACGCCCAGCAGCACCAGCACGCCGCCGACGTATGCGATCGGTCCCAGCGCCTCGCCCCACACGATATAGGCGAGCAGGGCGGCGATCACCGGCTCCAGCGTCGCGACCGTGACGGCGCGCGTCGCATCCAGGCGCCGAAGGCCTGCGCCGTACACCTGCAGTGCGATCCAGGTGGGGACGACGGCGACGAAGGCGATCCAGCCCCATGTCTCCGAGTCCTTGGGAGCGAACTGCACGGCAGGGAGCAGGATCAGCGCGCCGAGCGGCAGCGCGTACATGAAGAGGGTAGCGGGCTGGTAGCGCGTGAAGTAGCGCGAGCCGAAGAGGTAGTACGACGCATACGCGAGCCCGGCGCACAGCCCCCACGCGATACCCGACGGTCCGAGCCGGACGCCGGCCGCCGAGCCGGCACCCCACGCTACGAGGCACACTCCCGCAAGGGTGATCGCGATCGCGCCCACTGCCCGCTGCGTGACCGGCGCACGCAGCCAGAGCGCCGATGCCAGCGCGACCCACGCGGGCGCCGTGTACAGCAGGATCGCGGCGAGCGTCGCCCCGCCATCGCGCACCGCGAGCAGGTAGGAGAGGTAGAACACCGACACGCCCACCACGGCGAATGCCGCCACCGCAGGACGGTCCGGCCGCTCGACGCGTCGCTGGTTCGCGCGGGCCGCCTGCGCCGCGAACAGCAGCCCGCCCAGCATCGCGCGCCAGAACGCCAGTTCGAGGGGCGTCACGCCCGCCGCGAGCACGCCGCGCGAGGCAACGCCGAGGGTCGCCCAGAGTGCGGCCGCCAGCACGACGTACAGGTATCCGGTGTGCAGCGCGCTCAACAGTGGGCTCGCCGTGCGCTCAGGCGGATCAGCGGGCAGCGGTGACGGCGACGCGGTATCGCACGGCGAGCGGGCCATCCTGGCCGGCCCGCGTCCCCGGGTACACGGTGATGGCGATTCCGTCGTGCGCGGGCAACGTCACACCGCGAAGGGGCAGTTCGGTCAGCAGGCCCTCGCCGACGATCAGGGTGCCCTCGGGCACGGCGTCCAGCGCACGCTGTGCGGGGGCGCCATACAGGGCGGGCAAGGTCTCGCGAACCACGCGCTCGAACTTTTCCCCCTGCCGGGTGCGTCGCAGCGGCGTATCGAAGTGCACCACGATCTCCTGTGCGGCACGTACCGCGTAGGTGCCGTCTCCGAGCTCGGTGCGGCCCTCCGCGATCAGCGGGCCACTTCCCGATGCCGCCATCGGGGCGCCGGCCGTCGCGAGGGTGGCGGCGTCTGCCGACGCGGCACTCAGGGTGAGCTGGGTGCTGGGGCCGCGCGAGCCGGAGTCACCGCCAGCCATCGTCGCGTTGCCGCGGGACGCCAATGCACTGCTGCCGATCGCCGCCACCGCCGCCACGCACACTACCGCGATGCCCGCCTGGATCGCCATGCGCTGCCGCGCCGCGGCAGCGGCGCGATGCGAGTCGGCGCGGCAGCGGAGACAGATCGTGGTACCGGCTCCCCGATCGTGCGGGCAGCTGGCGGGATGGGCGACTGCGGGGGTGGTCGGCACGAGGGGCTCTCACTGGAGTGGGTGCGGTCGGCATGGGTGTGACGCGCCAACCCGCGCCGGGGCAACCGCTTACCGGCCCGTCGCGCCCTGTGCCTCCGCGGGGGGTGTCGCCGGGGCACCAGTGCGCCCTGTCGTGGCCAGCAGGTCGAACAGCTCGAGATGATCGGCGTCGTACGTGGCGCCAAGCAGGGATTCACGACTGACGGTCTCCCCATAGCGCCGCAGGAATCGCGACAGCGCCCGCGTCAGCGTCGCGCGCTGCTGCGCGATCGCCTCTGCGCGGTTGGAAAGCGGGCCGGCCTCCTCGATGGTCGATTCCCAGCCGGACAGGCCGACCGTGAGCGTCGCCGACACGCCCGCGGCGATGCGGCGCGTCTCTTCCGATCGGGCGATCTGCAGCAACCCGCCCACGAGCGCGCTGACCAGCGATGCACGCTTCACCGCCCGGCGCCGGCTCGAGGTGGTCGAGAGCGAGTCGCGAGTCGTCCGCTCGCGCGTGGCGTAGTTGGCGAGCTCCGAGCGGACGTCGGCGAGTAGCTGCCGGTGCTGGGCCTGCCTGGCGCGGAACGGTTCCTCGGCGATCGAGCGGAACACGGTGACGAGGGCAACGCAGCTCGACGTGGTCGTGGCCCGCGCCGGATCGATCGCCTTCCACTCCAGCCGTACGGTGCTGTCCTGCCGGGTGGGAAGGACGAAGCCGTACGGGATCGACCAGTCGTACGTGGAGCCGCGCACGATGCCGTTCGGAAGCGTCACGAGCGGTTGGTAACTCAGCGAGTCATCATTGGCGTCTTCCGCATCCAGCGGAATCTCCACGCGCTCGCCCTCGTCGCGCCGGAAGGTGCGCAATGGGCCGCACACCGGCGCCACGTTCTGCGAACGGACGGACACGTGCAGCTCGGTGCTCGCAACCCCCCCGTCGCCATCGCTGGCCGTCACGCGCCAGCGAAAGGTGCGATTGGCGGTCGAGGCCGGGGCCTGCCATTCCAGCGTGCGGGTTCGCGCGTCATACCGCGGTGGAAGAGAGAGCTCGCTGAGGTTCGTCACCGCGATCGAGAGCGGGTCACCATCCGGGTCACTGACGTCCAGCGGAATGGATAGCGAATCGCCCGCCGGCACCACGCGGTCAGCCGGCTGTCGGACGACCGGCGCACGGTGGGCGTCGGAGACGCTCAGTTGCGCCGTCCCCCGCGCCACGTCCGTACCGGCGATGGCCGCTCGGATGACGATCGCATAGCTGCTTCCCGCATCCGTCCGCAGCGGACGCCAGCGGAAGACCGTCCCATCGAGGCGGGCGCCAGACGGCGCGCCGTCCATCCGAAGCTCGACGATGGTCCCGGGCGGCACATCGTCCACGACGATGGGGATGCGGACACTGTCGCCCACCTGCACGATCCGGGGGACGATCGGCGCCATCGACGGGATGGACACGCGTGCGCCAGATTCCGCCGGGACTGTGACGGGGAGGCCCTGCGCCTGTCCCGCACTCGAGAGGAGGCATGACAGCAGGACCCCCGGCAGTGCTCGCGACAGCATGACCATCGACTCCTCAACCCGGTGAACGTGTGATTATCCGACCAAGGTGGACGAGGCAGGGCGCCTGCATGGCACGATCCCATTCACCTCTCGCCCGCGTCGTGCACACGACGATCGCTGCTCGTACGCCGGACCCGGACCCGAACTTGCCTCATGCAGGCACCACGCGATCCCGTACGTCCACCCGGATCGCCCGTTCATCCAGCCGTGCCTGCGTGTCCCAGCCCGACCCCCAGCCCGATCCATCGCCTCGCTCCGAGCCGTCCCGGGACGCCCTCGTCGCCGCCCTGGGCAGCGCATTCCGGGCCCAGCGTGGCGTTCCGCCCGACATCGAGCCGCTCGTCCGTCAGTACGGCCGCGCGCTGCGTGAGGGCGGCGCGCCGATCGAGAAGGCCGTGGTGCACGTGAAGGCGCTGGTGCGCAACGAGACGCACGGGGACGAGGCACTGTTCATCGGGAAGCTGGTCGGGTGGGCGATCGCCGGCTATTTCGGCGGCACCGAGCCGTCGTCCAGGCGACCCAGGGAATGAGCGCCGACGACGAGCCAGCGCCAGCGATGCTCTCGGTGCGCCTGGGAGGCATCGACGTCGGACTGCCTGCGTCGGCGGTACGCGAGATCGTTCGTGCCGTGTCCATCACCCCCCTGCCCGCGGGGCCCGCGATCCTGGAGGGGGTCGTGAACGTGCGTGGTACCCTTGTCCCGGTCGTGGATGTCCGCCGCCGGCTCGGCATGGCGCCCCGGACGCTCGATGCCGACGAGTTCCTTGTCATCCTCGAGTCGGGGGGCCGCACGCTCGCCATCCGAGTCGACGACGTCGACGACCTGGTGTCAATCGAGCCCGGACAGGCGCACTCATCGGACGAGCTCTCGCCCGCCCTCCGCCATCTCGCCGGCCTCGGCGCGCTCTCCGACGGGACCGTGGTGATCTACGATCCGGCCGCGTTCGTCACGCAGGCCGAGGCTGAAGCCATCGACGCCGCGGTGGCGGCCGCGTGATGTCTGCCAGCAGCCGGAAAACGGTGAAGTCCGCGGGGGGATGGACCGATCCAGCCTTCGCACGGGTGGCGGAGGTGGTGCGCCTGGTGGCCGGGCTCGAGTTTCCCGTCAATCGCCAACCCTCCGCCGAGGCCGGGATGCGCCGTGCGATGTCCGCGCTGCGCATCACCGATCCCTATGCGCTGGCCCGTGCCATCGGCACGCGGGGCGAGGCACGAGACGCCGTGCTCGCCGAGCTCACGATCGGCGAGAGCTACTTCTTCCGCGAAGCTGGACAGCTGGACGTCCTGCGCACCACCGTGTTGCCGACCCTCGAGGCGCGCGACACGAGTCGTCCGCTTCGCCTCTGGAGTGCTGGGTGCGCATCGGGCGAGGAGCCCTACACGCTCGCCATCCTGCTTCGCGAGCTCGGCTGGGTGCGCCCGGTGCGGATCCTGGGGACGGACGTCGCCACGCCACGACTGGACGCAGCACGCCGCGCGCGGTACACGCGCTGGGCACTGCGCGGCGTCAGCGACCAGCGAATCAATCGATGGTTCTCGCGGCGAGGCTCCCACTTCCAGCTCAGCGACGAGATTCGGTCCACCGTCGAGTTCGCGCAGCTCAACCTTGTCGCCGACGACTACCCGTCGGCTGCCACGGACACGCACGAGCAGGATATCGTCCTGTGCCGCAACGTCCTGATCTACTTCGACATGCCGGTCGTCGCGCAGATCACGACGCGGCTGCTCGCCGCGCTCGCGCCGGAGGGGTGGCTCATCTGCGGCGCGTCCGACCCCATGCTGGTGGGCCTTGTCCCCTGCGAAGGGGTGATGACGCCCGGCGGGATGGCCTATCGTCGCGCCGATCGTCCCGGTCGCGCAGTCCCCGTTGCGACTGTCCCTGTGACGCCTGAGGGATGGGCGACGCCATCCACCTCGGCCGGAACGCCGCCTCTGCGGCATCCGGTTGCGGCGACCGCCGGACCCACGCTGCTCGCGCTGCCCATTCCGCCCGAGCCGCCGGGGGACGGGTACGACGGCTTCCAGTCGGACGCCGACGCGTATGCGGCGGCCGATTACGTGCTGGCCGAACGTCTCGGCCGCGAGACGCTGCAACGGGAGCCAGCGGCGCCGACGTGGATCCGCCTGGTACGATCGATCGCCAACCAGGGACGACTGCGCGATGCCGAGTCGGAGTGCGCGCGTGCCCTGGACGCGCACCGGCTGGTCGCGGAGCTGCATTACCTGCACGCAACGCTGCTGGGCGCCGGTGGCCAGGTCGCCGAGGCCACGCGGGCGTGCCGGCGCGCCCTGTACCTCGATCGGACCTTCGTCATGGCGCACCTGCAGCTGGGTGACACGCTCGCGCGCATGGGCGACCGGGAGTCGGCACGGCGCGCCTTCGCCAACGCGTTGGAGTCCCTCGCCGCCATGCCGCTGGAGGCGGTGGTCGACGGTGCGGATGGCGTTCCGGCTGCCCGCCTCCGCGACATCGCCGACCAGCGGCTGCGCGGCCTCACGGGAGGTGGCGCGTGACGGAGACGCTGGCCCTCACGCTCGATGAACGGCTTGCCGCCGTTCGTGCGGCCGCGGAGCGCGACCGGCGCCGTTCGCCCGAGGAGACGCAACGGGTGCTCGTGGCGCGAGCGCGAGCGCTGGCGCGACGATCGAACGACGATGTGGAGACGGCCGCCATGCTCGCGCTCCTCGTCGTGCGCGTTGCCGGTGAGCAGCTCGCGCTCCCGATCGCGGCGATCGTGGCGGTCGCGCGGCCGTCCAGCATCGCCCGGCTGCCCAGGGCCGTACCGCCGGTCTACGGCGTGACGGCGTGGCGCGGCCGCACGCTGACCGTGCTCACCCTCTCGACGGCGCCGCTCGCGCTCACCGCTGACACACGCCTCGTGGTGCTGGGCACCGGGGCACGCGCCGCACTCGCCATCGCCGTCGACGCCGCCGAGGACATCATCATGGTTGCCCCGAGCGACATCACGGCCGCGCCTGCGGGTCCGCGCGCGGCGTACGCGCTCGGCATGACGCCCGACGGCCTGCTCGCCGTGGATGGCGACGCGCTGCTCCATCCCGAATCGATCACGACATGAATTCCACTTCGCCCCGTACGAGGACCCCATGACCTGGACCATTGGCCGGCGGATCGCCGCAGCGCTCACAATCGCCCTCATGCTGCTGGTGGTCGTTGCCATCGTCGGCGCTCGCGCCCTTGGAGACACGGCGGACGCCTACACCCAGGCGCTCAACGCACGCCGGGCGCAGGTCGCGCCCGCGATCCGCGCCGAGTCCGAGATCCGTGGCGCGAACGTGGAGCAGCTGCGGCTCTTCGTGGCCGACGAGCAGCGATACGAGCGCTCCCGTGACAGCATCGTGGCGGGCGCCCGGAAGCTGTTCGCCGACCTGCGCGCGGCTGCGCCCAACCCGGCCGATGCTGCGCGCTGGACCCTTGCGTCACAGCTGCTGTCGCGCTGGAACGAGGCGATGGTCACGCAGGGCACGGCGCTCTCCATCGGGCGCCGTGATGAAGCGCTGCGCCTTCGCGTCGCCGTGGTCGAGCCGCTGCGCTCGGAGCTGGATGGCGTCATCCGGGAGGGCATCGTCGAGGCGGTACGCCGCGGCGAGGAGTTGGCCGACCGCGGGGAGGCGGCCGCCGCCGACGCACGAAAGGCGATCCTCGTGGTGACGGTGCTCGCCCTGCTCGCGGGACTCGCGATCGGGTACCTGATCACGCGCTCCATCAACCGGCCGTTGCAGCGCACCGCGACCGAGATCGCGGCGAGCAGCGCGCAGATCCTGGCCTCCACCACGCAGCAGGCCGCCGGCACCAACGAGTCGATGGCCGCGGTCACCGAGACGGTGGCCACCGTGGACGAGGTGGCGCAGACGGCAAACCAGTCGGCCCAGCGTGCACGGAGCGTGGCGGACGCAGCCCAGCGGGCCGCCGAGGGGGGCCGGTCGGGCCAGCAGGCCGTGACTGCGTCGGTCGCCGCGATGCACCTGGTACAGGCACAGGTGGAGACCATGGCGCGCGGCATCGTCGCGCTGGCGGAGCAGGCGCAGGCAATTGGCGAGATCACCACTGCGGTGAGCGACATCGCCGAGCAGACCAAGCTCCTGGCGCTCAATGCCGCCGTGGAGGCCACGCGGGCCGGGGAGCACGGGCGCGGGTTCGCGCTCGTCGCCGCCGAGATCAAGGCGTTGGCCGGCGAGGCCAAGGAGTCCACGACGCAGGTGCGGCGCCTGCTCGGCGAGATCCAGCGCGCCACCAGCGCTGCGGTGATGGCCACCGAACAGGGAACCAAGCAGACTGCCGCCGCGGTCCGGCAGGTGGGGCAGGCTGGCGACATCATGACGCAGCTCGCCACCGTGATCGAGGAGTCGGCACAGGCGGCAGCGCAGATTGTCGCCTCGGCTGGCCAACAGGCGCTGGGCATGGATCAGATCCGCCAGGCGATCGCCAACATCCACGATGCCACGCAGCAGAGCCTCACCGCCACGCGGCAGACGGAGTCGGCGGCACAGGACCTGACGTCGCTCGGTCGTGGGCTGGTGGGTATGGTCGGCGCGCGGGAGCGCATGTGACGACACGCACGGCGCCGGACATGGTGCCCGGCGGGAGGATGCACGATGGCCGATGACGTGCTGGCCCTCAGGCTGCGCGACATCTTCGTCGAGGAGCTGGGGGAGCAGGTGCAGCAGCTCAACGAGCATCTCCTCGCCCTCGAGCGCGCACCCGAGGCGCCTCAGCCCCTGCACGACGTCTTCCGGGTGATGCACACGCTGAAGGGCGCGGCGCGCGCAGCCGGCATCCTGGAAGTGGAGAGCCTCTGCCACCTGCTGGAGACCGACCTGGCCCGAGCGCGCGATTCCGCCACGCCGTTGAGCGGCGCGGGCGTAGGCCTGCTGTTCGAGGCAGCCGACGCGCTCGGCGACGCGCGCGACCGTCTCGCGAGCAGGACCTCCCTGGCCGACGGCCCGATCGCGACGGTGATCGATCATGCCCGTTTTCGCGGCACCGCGCGGACCGCCGCCCGCCGCAGCGCCACACCCGTTGCCTCGGCGGCGCCGATACCGCCACCAGCGCCGCCAGCGCCGCAGGCCCCGCAGGTTACCGCGCCCGTCATCGACGTGCCGCGCACGACTGGCGCCGACATCGCCGGCACCCGCACCGCCACCGAGGCGCCGCGTGACGAGCTGGTGCGCGTAGGCCTGCATCACGTGGACGCGATCTCGAATGCCGCGGGCGAGGTCACCAGCCTCGCTGCCTTGCTCGGGGAACGCACCGAGGATCTCGGCGCGCTGCGCCAGCGCGTCCGGGTGCAGCGCGAACGCCCCGAACGTCGTGACGACGCGACGCTCGCGGAGGTCGATCGCGAGATCACGCGGATCCTCCGGCGTGTCGGCGACGACGCCCGCGCGCTCGGATCGGTGTCGGGACGCCTGAGCGGAACCGCGCGCCGGCTCAGGCAACGGTCCCTCCGTGAGCTCACCGAGCTGCTGCCGCGCGTCGTGCGCGACGTGGCGCACGACGTGGGCAAGGAGGTGGCCCTCGTCGTGTCGGGCGAGGAGGTGGAGGCCGACCGGGTGGTGGTGGAAGCGCTGCGCGAGCCGCTCCTGCACCTCGTACGGAACGCCGTCGACCACGGGCTCGAGAGCCCCGCCGAACGGCGCGCCGCCGGCAAGCCGGTGCAGGGCGCCATCAGCGTGCTCATGGCGCTGCGAGGCGACCGCCTGCGGGTGACCATCGCCGACGACGGACGCGGGCTCGATCTCGTCGCCATCGCGCGGGCGCTGCAACAGCGCGGTCGGCCCGTCCCCGCCGATCCCGCGGCCCTCCAGCGCACCATCTTCGATGACGGTTTCTCCACCAGGCAGACCGCGACGACGTTGTCCGGTCGCGGCGTCGGGCTCGGCATCGTGCGCGTGGCGGTGGAGCGCGTCGGCGGCACCGTGCAGGTCAGCTCGCGGCCCGGACTCGGTACCACCTTCGAGCTCGAGATGCCGCTCAGCATCGCCACCCTTCGCGCCCTCACGATGCGGGTCGATGCCGCTCTCTTTGCCATCCCGAGCGCCGTGGTGACCCGCGTCGACCGCATCGACGCGCGGCGGATCGCACGCGTCGACGGACGGACCATGCTCACCGGCAGCGGCGTTCCCACGCCCATCATGACCCTCGCCGCGCTGCTCGGGCCACCCTTCGCCGACCCCCCGCTCGACGACATCCTGCAGGTCGTGACGGTGGAAGCCGGCGGACGGCGCCTCGCCCTCGTCGTGGACGACCTGAGCGACGAGCGTGAGCTCGTGGTACGCCCGCTCGAGCATGCGGGCGCGGCGGCGACGGCCCTGACCGTCGGCACTGCGCTGCTTGGTGATGGCGACGTGGTGCTCGTACTGGGCGTCGCTGCCCTGTTCGGTGGCGACTCGCCGCACCCGGCGCTGGCGATGCCGGCGTCGGAGCGGTTCGATCCGTCTTCGCAGCGCATCCTCGTGGTCGACGACTCGATCACCTCGCGTACCCTGGAGCAGAGCGTGCTGGCCGCCGCCGGATACGACGTCATCACGGCCGTCGACGGCCTGGAGGGGTGGCGCGTGGTGGAGCATGGCGGCATCGCGCTGGTCGTCAGCGACGTCGAGATGCCGCACCTCGACGGGATCGCCCTCTGCGAGCGCATTCGCGGGTCGGCCCGCAGCGCCGCGTTGCCCGTCATCCTGGTGACGTCCCTCGACGAGCCGGCGCAGCGGGCACGCGGCCTGGAGGCGGGGGCGGACGCCTACCTCACCAAGTTCGGCTTCGACCAGGACACGCTTCTCCAGACCGTCCGGCAGCTGCTGGGTGCCCCCCGCGAGGTGCCGGCGTGATCCGCGTGCTGGTCGCGGAGGATTCCGCCACGGCGCGCGCATTGCTCGTCAGCATACTATCGGCCGAGCCGGACATCCATGTCGTGGGCGAGGCACGCACGGGCGTTGAAGCGGTGGAGATGGCGCTGGGCCTCACGCCGGATCTCGTGACGATGGACGTCCACATGCCGGAGCTCGACGGCATCGAGGCGACGCGCCAGATCATGACGCGCTCGCCCCGGCCGATCCTCATCGTGTCGTCCGCCGCCGGGACCGATATCGAGATGTCGCTCGAGGCGACGCGCGCGGGCGCGCTGATGGTGCTCGCGAAGCCGCAGGGCACCGCGTCGTCGGGTCATGAGGCGGAGCGGAGGCAGCTGGTGAGCATGGTGCGCGCCCTGGCGCACGTGAAGGTCGTGCGGCGGCATGGCGCCGCCATCACCTCGTCACCGTCGGCTGGTCCGCGCTCCGGCCCCATCACCGGACCGCGTGCGGTGGCGGGGGGCAGCGCGGTCTCCCTGGTGGCCATCGCGGCCTCCACCGGCGGGCCGGCCGCGCTGCGCATCATCCTCTCGTCCCTACCCGCCGATTTCCCGGTGCCGATCCTCGTGGTGCAGCACATCGCGCGCGGCTTCGCGAGCGGCCTCGCGCACTGGCTCGGTGGTGATTCCCCGCTTCGCGTCAAGCTGGGCGAGCTCGGCGAGCCGGCCGTCGCCGGAACGGTGTACATCGCACCTGACGACCGGCACCTTGGCGCGCGGCGCGACCCGGCGGGCGACCTCCGCATCGTGCTCGACAACGCGCCGCCGGTCGGCACCTTCCGTCCATCGGCGTCGTACATGTTCCGCTCCTGCGCGCAGAACATCGGACGCGGCGTCCTCGGGGTCATCCTCACCGGGATGGGCGACGACGGGGTCGCCGGGCTGCGCGACCTTCGCACGGCCGGCGGCCGGATCCTCGCGCAGGACGAGGCCTCCTCGGTGATCTACGGCATGCCCCGGGAAGCGTACCGGGCCGGCGTCGTCGACCAGGTGGTCGCCCTCGACGACGTCGCGCGCCGGATCAGGGAGCTTTCACAATGAGTGCCGGAGCGATGGACACACCGGCGGGCGCCGCGCCGGCACGCGTGCTGGTGGTGGAAGACAGCGCCACGCAGGCGGCTGCGCTCGCCCTCCTGCTCGAGCGCGCCGGCTACGATACGGTGCTCGCGCGCCGCGCCGACCGCGCCCTCGCGCTGCTGGAAGAACAGCGGATCGATCTCGTGCTGAGTGACGTCGTGATGCCCGGGATGGACGGCTACGAGCTGTGCCGGCACATCAAGGCGCAGCCGGCGTGGAAGGAGCTGCCGGTGGTGCTGCTCACCAGCCTCACCGACCCGCTGGCGATCGTCCGCGGCCTCGCCTCGGGCGCCGACCACTACGTCACCAAGCCGTACGACATCGAGGGGCTGCTGACGCGGGTACGCTTCGTCCTCCAGCATGCGGCCGATCCCCAGCGCATCTTTCCCGCGCCGGTCGACGTCGAGCTGCTCGGTACCAGGTTCACGATCCGCGCGACGAAGGAGCAGATCCTCGAGCTCCTGGTATCCAGCTATTCCGACCTCGTGCGCACGAGCGAGGTGGTGCGCGATGCGGGACAGCGCGCGCGCTTCCTGTCCGAGGCCGGCGAGTTGCTCACCTCGACCCTCGACGCGAGGCAGGTGCTCTCGGACCTCGCGCAGCTCGTCGTGCCGCGCATCGCCGACCTCTGTGCCACCGACCTCATCGCGTCGGACGGGGTGCGGTATCGCATCGCCGTCGCGCACGACCTTCCCGGCTTTCCGCAGGTGGAAGACCGCGAGTCGCGCGTCGGCGCCCCCGTCGCCGAGGCGCCGGTCACCGAACTGCTGCCGCGCGTGGTGGCCGACCCGCCTCGCGAGGCGCTGGCCGCGCTCACCGACGAGGCAGCCATCCTCGACATGCTCGTGGCTCGCGGCCCGCAGGAGCTGATCGTCGTCCCGCTCGTCGCCCGCGGCCGGGTGCTGGGGACGATGCAGTTCGTGGCCCTCAGCGCCGCGCGCGCCGCGCGGCCCGATGACATGCCACTCATCCTCGACCTCGCGCGCCGTGCAGCGGTGGCGCTGGACAACGCGTTGCTGTACGAGGAGGCCCAACGCGCAACGCGGGCACGCGACGACGTCCTCGCCATCGTCTCGCATGACCTGCGGAATCCCATCAACACGATCCAGATGAGCACGGCCTTCCTGCTGGACGTGCTCGCCGCCCCCGATGGGCAGGTCGTCCCGATCGTGCCACAGCTGCAGGTGATGCAACGCGCCACCCGGCGCGCCAACGCACTCATCCAGGACCTGCTCGACGTGTCGCGCATCGACGCCGGCACGCTCGCGATGGACCCGTCGGCGATCGACGGATCACTGCTCATTCGTGACGCGGTTCTCGAGCTGGAGCCATTGGTAGCGGCGCGGCATCTGGAATTCCACCACGGCTGGGAGGGCGAGGACCTGCTCCTCGCCGCCGATCGCAGCCGCATCGCGCAGGTGTTCTCCAACCTCGTCGGCAACGCGATCAAGTTCACGAAGCCCGGCGGGACGCTGCGGATCGAGGGGCGCCGGGAAGGTGACAGCGCCCATTTCGATGTCGTGGACACCGGTGCCGGGATCCCGGCCGATCACCTGCCGCACCTGTTCGATCGCTTCTGGCAGGCGAACAAGGCGACCCGCAGCGGGGCCGGGCTGGGGTTGTTCATCGTGAAGGGCATCATCGAGGCCCATCGCGGCACCCTCGTCGTGGAGAGCGTCCTCGGCCAGGGCACGCGATTCAGCTTCACCTTGCCGGCGGCGGTCTCACATGCCGCCGCACCCCGCGGCTAGGGCTTCACCGCCGCCGAGGCCTGGCCGGTCGCCTCGGCACGCACCAGCAGCCCGTCGCGCGTCACGAACAGGCCCTTCACCTCGACGCGGTCGACGGTGGCCGACAGTGTCACCGCGTCACCGATCCGGCGGTTGAGCCCCTCCAGCAGGAGCGCGCGACCGCGGGCCACCGCGTCGTCCACGGGGAAGTGGGCGCGTTCCCGGAACGTCTCCCGCAGCGCGTCGTCACGCAGCCAGGCGAAGGTTCGAATCACGCGGTCGTTCACCGTGAGCGCGTAGTCCAGGTCCGGCACCGTCAGCTCGCGCCGCACCCGGTCGTAGCGCGGCGTCCCGACGAACCGCAGGGTGCCGTCGGCGTCGCCGGTGAAGCTGACGTCCAGCTCCAGCGTTCCCCGCGCCGCCGGCCGCACGCGCACGCTGTCCACGCTGATGGTGCGGCCCGCCTGGGTGATGGTGCGGTCGCCGATGGCTGCGCCCAGCGCGCGCGACGCCGTCGCATAGTCCACCAGCCCGTCCAGCAGGACGTGGAACCCGCCGGAGGCGGTGTCCTTGCCCAGTGGCGGGAGCGGCGTGCTGTCCACGGCGGGCATGGCCGCGCTGGTGACGACGGTCGGCCTGGCGTGGAGCGTGACCGGCACGTGCAGCGTACGCTCTTCGCCGGTGACGCGCCCGATCCCCAGCCGCTCGGGGCCAAGCAGCAGCCAGACCCCCTCCGCCAGGCCGATAGGCTGCAGCAACAGCTTCCACCACTCCTCGAACCGAGGTCGCAGGTCGATGTCCCCGACCAGGCGGTCGATCGCCGGCAGCTGCTCGGCGATCGCACCGGTGGCCGCCTCGATCACGCGGTCGGTGACGTCGGTGTTCACGAGTCCCACGTCGCACCGGTCGCGCCGCTGGTCGGAAGCGGGGGCGAGCCGCACCAGCCGGACCCGCGAGGCGAGGCGCCACTCATCGGTCAGCGTGATCGGCGTCGCGAGCTCGAGCACCATGCGTGGGGGCTCCGTCTCGTCGCCACACCCCGCCGAGATGGTCGGGCCGACGATCGGCTTGTAGAAGCCGCGCGCCTGGTAGCCGACGACGGCGCGCAGGTGCAGCTCTCGCCCCAGCGCGAACGCCGTGAACCGTTGCCGGCGCGCCTCGAACGCATAGTGGCGCCGCGCGTCGGTCCCGATCATGCGAACACTGTCCATCGACCCGATCGTGCGCGGCACCGCTCGCTCGACCACCGCCAGCATGCTGGTGAAGTCGTAGTCGAGGGGGAGGCTGAACCGCGACAGGGGCGCCGGCGGGGGCGGGGGTGGCGCCTCGATCGCGGGCGCGCTGCCGCTGGCAGGACTCTCGCTGGTGCATCCCCCAAACAGGATGGTGGCCAGCAGGGGCAGCGCGCACCAGCGCGGGGCAGTCGAACAGGGCAGGGGCACCGCGTCTCCGGCGGTCGGGGGGACCATATCCTATGACGGCAACACCGGGCGCGCGAGGGCTGGCTGCGCTCCTCACTCCATACCTGGCACATGCACATCGACCCACGCGCCGGACGGCGCCTCGATCCGTCGCAGCTCGCCGACATCCCGGCCCTGCTCGCCGCCTACCACGACCGCCGCCCCGATCCGTCGGTGCGCGAGCAGCGCGTGAGCTTCGGCACGTCGGGGCACCGCGGCAGCTCGCTCGCCTCGGCCTTCAACGAGTGGCACATCCTCGCCATCACGCAGGCCATCTGCGAGCTGCGCCAGAGCGTCGGGGCCGACGGCCCCCTCTTCCTGGCCATCGACACCCACGCCCTGTCGCGGCCGGCGATGGAGACCGCACTCGAGGTCCTCGCCGCCAACGACGTTGAAGTACGCATCGACTCGCACGACGGGTTCACTCCCACGCCGGCCCTCTCTCACGCCATCCTCTCCTGGAACCGTGGGCGCCGCGCCGGCCTGGCCGACGGCATCGTCGTCACCCCGTCGCACAACCCTCCCGAGGACGGGGGCTTCAAGTACAACCCCCCCAACGGCGGACCGGCTGATACGTCGATCACGGGCCGGATCCAGGACCGTGCGAACGAACTGCTCGCCGCCGGCCTCTCGGGCGTCCGGCGCATCGCGCTGTCGCGGGCCCTCGCTGCGTCCACCACCAGGCGCCATGACTTCGCCGACGCCTACGTCTCTGACCTTGGCGCCGTCATCGACATGGAGGCCATCCGGCAGGCCGACGTCACGCTCGCGGTCGATCCCCTGGGGGGCGCCGGCGTGGCGTACTGGGGGATGATCGCCGAGCGCTACTCTCTCCCCCTCACGGTGCTCAGCGACCAGGTCGATCCCACCTTCGGGTTCATGACCGCCGACTGGGACGGCCGCATCCGGATGGACTGCTCGTCGCCGTGGGCAATGCAGCCGCTCATCGCGCTCCAGGACCGGTACGACGTGGCGTGGGCCTGCGACACCGATCACGACCGGCACGGCATCGTCGCCCGCAGCGCGGGACTGCTCAACCCGAACCACTACCTCGCCGCCTGCATCGCCTACCTCTTCACGAACCGGCCAGGGTGGTCGCCGACCGCGGGGGTCGGCAAGACCCTCGTGAGCAGCAGCATGATCGATCGTGTCACCCGGCGCCTCGCGCGCCCCCTCCTGGAAGTGCCCGTGGGCTTCAAGTGGTTCGTCGAGGGGTTGACCGACGGCACACTCGGCTTCGTCGGTGAGGAGAGCGCCGGGGCCACCCTCCTGCGGCGCGACGGGACCGTCTGGACCACCGACAAGGACGGCCTGGCGCTCGGGCTGCTCGCGGCGGAGATGACGGCGGTCACGGGGCGCGATCCCGGCGAGCAGTACGCGGCACTCGTCGCGGAGTTCGGTGCGCCGGCGTACGCGCGTATCGATGCACCGGCCACGCCGGCGCAGAAGCGCGTGCTGGCGGGCCTCGACGCTGGCAATGTCACCGTCACGACCCTGGCCGGCGAGCCGATCACGGCGATCATGACCGCGGCGCCCAGTGGCGCATCCATCGGCGGGCTGAAGGTGGCGTCCGAGAGCGGATGGTTCGCGGCACGCCCTTCCGGGACGGAGGAGGTCTACAAGCTCTACGCGGAGAGCTTCCGCGGGCCCGAGCAGCTCGCGCGCATCCAGCAGGAGGCACAGGCGATCGTGTCGGCGGCGTTCGCCGAAGGAGCCTGAGGTGCCGGTGGCGTAGCACTGGTGAAACGCCGGCGCGAGCGACAACGTAGGGCAGTTCGCTCCATTGCCCGGGCGCACCCGTCCGCGGCAAGGTTCGGCATCCAACGATGCGCCCCGCCCTCCGCCCTTTGCCCGACGTCATGCTTCAGCCGAGCCAGGATCCCCCGGCGCCCCCTGCGCCTCCCACGCCACCACAGGATCTTCCCGTCATCGGCCCGGCGCAGGGAGGTGGGCGAAACATCGTCGTCTATCGTCCGGGAGCGAGCAGCCCTGTGTCGCAGCTCGAGGCGATGCAGGCGCAGCGTGAGGAGCTGGGCAATCAGCTGGAACGGCTCCGCGATCGTCGCAACAACATCACGAGCGAGCTCGGAAACTCCGAGACACGCGGCGCCGACCGCCTCGGCCTGGAGATGCAGCTGCAGGGGATCGACGCGCGCATCGTCCAGGTGGACAAGGCCATCTCGGAGGCCGAAGAAGCAGTCGCGCAGGCCGCTGCCGTGCCGGGCGCCGTGTCCGGCCTGCGCCAGCAGGAGCGGTTGCGCCGGCGCGAGGACGAGCAGGGCGAGATCCCCGAGGAGTTCTTCGTCCTCGGCGGCATGATGATCGCCGTCATCGGAATTCCGATGAGCATCGCCCACGCGCGGCGCATCTGGCGCCGGGGCGCCACCGCCGTCGCGGCACTGCCGGCCGAGCTGATGGAACGGATGTCGCGCGTCGAGCAGGGGGTCGAGTCGATCGCCATCGAGGTGGAGCGCATCGGCGAAGGACAGCGCTTCATGACGCGCGTGCTCAGCGAGGGCGCTGCCGGGCGGGCCATCGGGAGCGCGCCGGCCGAGCCGATCCGGCAGCCGCTGCGGGAAGTGGCAGCGCTGCCTACCGACGAGCGCTGACGCCGCTCAGCGGCAGCGCGTCAGCATTTCCGAATCTCCGCGGCACGCTGCGGAGGCAGCGCCCCGCTCGCCTTCAGCAGGTCGGTCAGCGTCTCGCCCTCGATGAACTCCATCGCCAGGTAGACCAGCCCGTCGCTCGTCTCGCCGAAGTCGTAGATCCCGGCGACGTTCGGGTGATTGATGCGGCTAGCGTTGGCCGCCTCGCGGTTGAAGCGCCCGATGGCGTCCGCATCGTTCACCATCGCCGGGTGCATCACCTTCACGGCACTCCGCCGTCCCATCTTCACGTGCTCGGCCAGATAGACCTGTCCCATCCCACCCTCGCCCAGCTTCTTCAGCACGTGGCACCGCTCGGCGAGGATCGCGCCTACGAGGTCGGTGCCGCCCCCCTGCGTTCGCAGGGCGGTGCCATCGCGCGGGCAGAACCGCTCGTTCGCGGGGTACTGCGTGCTGCAGGTCGGGCAGATCTTCAGGGCGCTCACGGAGTGATGC
>Ga0136611_10001004_pt1 | contig 19244 bp, 18 predicted proteins | sample AntDrymUQ2232306_2_FD_106645 | JGI IMG/M metagenome (GOLD analysis project Ga0136611, IMG submission 106645) | Polar desert sand microbial communities from Dry Valleys, Antarctica - metaG UQ223 (23.06) | ecosystem: Environmental > Terrestrial > Soil > Desert | place: Antarctica: Dry Valley...
ACGTATGCGTCGGTTGCCGGTGCCTCTGCGACGGCCGGGGCGGGCGCGACGTATGCGTCGGTTGCCGGTGCCTCTGCGACGGCGGGTGCCGGCTCGGCGTACGCGATCGGCGGTGACTGCTCGGCGGTCGCCTCGACTATGGGTGCTTCGGCTACGGGCGCTTCAGTTGCTGGAGCTTCGGCCACGGGCGCCTCGGCGGGCGGAGCCTCAGTGACGGCCGGTTCGGAGCGACGACCGAAGAGACCACCGAGTTTGTCGAAGTAGCTGCCCGGCATGCCTGCCTCCTTCTGATGGCTGTCGCGCGTGTACTCGCGGGCCGATGCGGGCCGCAAGTGCCGCGACGAACGGGAGTTTCGTCCCTTCCCAGGGGGCCGCGCTAGAGGTGCGCCCTGCCACTCTAGCAGGACGCGCCCCCGCATCGTCGGCTCTCGGTACACCGGCAAGGAAACATGCGACGCGGGCTACGACCCGCCCGCCCGCGTCAGGGCGTCAGGACGACCTTCATGCAGTCGTCCTGCTTGTTCAGGAAGATGTCGAAGCCCTCCGGTGCGTCGTCGAGCCGCATGCGGTGGGTGACGATGAAGCTCGGGTCGATCTCGCCCTTCTCGATCCGTTCGAGCAGCGGGCGCAGGTAGCGGTGGACGTGCGTCTGGCCGGTCTTCATCGTCAGCGAGCGGTTCATGAATGACCCCATCGGGAACTTGTCGATGAAGCCGCCGTAGACGCCGATGACCGAGACGATCCCGCCGTTGCGGCAGGCCATGATCGCCTCGCGCAGGGCGAGCGGGCGATCCGACTCGAGCATCAGGGCCTGCTTGGCGCGGTCGTAGGCGTAGGCGACGGTCGGCGAGTGCGACTCCATGCCGACCGCGTCGATGACGGCGTCGGGGCCGCGACCGCCGGTCATCTCCTTGAGCGCCTCGAAGATGTTGACCTCTTCGTAGTTGAGCGTCTCGGCGCCGGCCTTGTCGCGCGCCATCCGCAGGCGGTACTCGAAGCGGTCGATCGCGATGACGCGCTCGGCGCCCAGCAGGAACGCGCTCGCGATGGCGAGCTGCCCAACCGGGCCGCAGCCCCAGACGGCGATGATGTCGCCGGGCTTGATGTCGCACATTTCGGCGCCCATGTAGCCGGTCGGTAGGATGTCCGAGAGGAAGAGCACCTGCTCGTCCGGCATCCCGGCGGGCACCTTGAGCGGGCCGACGTCGGCGAACGGCACGCGGGCGTACTCGGCCTGGCCGCCGGCGTAGCCGCCGGTCAGGTGGGAGTAGCCGAACAGCCCGGCCGGCGAGTACCCCCAGAGCTGCTCGGCCATCCAGGCGTTCGGGTTGGTGTTCTCGCAGAGCGAGAATTGCTCGCGCCCGCAGGCCAGGCACGCGCCGCAGGCGATCGGGAACGGCACCACCACGCGGTCGCCGACCTTCAGATTGCCGACGCCCTTGCCGAGCTCGACGACCTCGCCCATGAACTCGTGGCCGAGGATGTCGCCCTTCTCCATCGTCGGAACGAAGCCGTTGAGCAGGTGCAGGTCCGAGCCGCAGATCGCCGTCGATGTGATCTTGACGATCGCGTCGCGCGCGTTCAGGATCTTCGGGTCGGGCACTTGCTGGACCTCTACTTTGCCCTTGCGCATCCAGCAGTTGGCCTTCATCGTGCGTCCTCTCGCGCCCGCGTCGGGGCATGCATCGGGGCCGGCGTCGGGGCCTGCTCCGGCGGCTGCGCGGGGTGCGGGCGGGCGTGGATGCTGGCGTCCGAGCGGACCACCTCGCCGGTCTCCATCACCTGCTTGAACGCGCGCAGATCGGCCTGCACCTGCTGGTTGGGCTCCTCGCCGAACAGCTTGGCGACGGCGGCGCCGAGCGCGCCGGCCGGGGGCGTGTACTCCATCTCGACGCGGACCTCGGTGCCGCGCCCGCCCGGCGCCGGTACGAAGCGCACCGACCCGCTGGTGTCGATGGTGCCGCCCACCGAGCGCCACGCGATCCTCTCGTTCGGGCGATCCTCGGTGATCTCGGCGTCCCACTCCACGGTCGTGCCGGCCGGCCCCTTCGCCTTCCAATGCGAGCGTCGGTCGCCCGTGATCTGCACCGACTCGAGGTGGTCCATGAACGTGGGCAGGTTCTGGAAGTCGTGCCAGAACGCGTACACCTCATCGGGCGGGCGATTGACGGTGATGACCTTGGTCACGCGCATCCCGCGATCCTCCCGCCGCTGCGTCCGGCGTAGCTTGACGGCATCGAAGAGGTCGAGGAGGGCGACTCCCGCGACCGAGGCGGTCGCCAGCGCGAGCCGGCCCGGCCGGCTGCCTTTCCTCGTGAAGGCCAGGCCCAGCAGGGCGAGGTCCATCGCGTCGCCGGCCGCTCGCGCGCCGACCCAGCCGGCCGGTTTCGGGCGGGCGAGGATGCCGACGCCGCTGGCGACCTCGCGCGCACCTAGCAGGCGCATGAGCGTGCGGATGCCGCCGTCATCCCGGATGCCGATGAGCCGCGCGACGCCGCCGGGGGCCACGAGCTGAGCGACCCCGAGGCCGAGGCTGAACCAGCCCAGCCCGGTCGCCACGTGGTCGGCTTTCGCGCCCGCTGCCCGCCGTGACGGCGCGGAGTATTCGTCGCGGTGGGCCGATGGCAGCGTCCGCATCGGCGTGCCGGGTCGATGCACGCCGTTGGTGCTGCTCGGCGGGCTCGTCTGCTGGATCGTCATACAAGACCCTTTCATGCTGGTAATTTGCCACAGCGCCCACGTCCACGCGCTGCCGCGCCCGCGTCGTGGGCGAGAAGGTGCTCGCGGCGGCTGGCGGGTGCTCGCAGGGCAGGCCGCGCCCGAGGCGCTTCGACATCACCCGCGAAGGGGCGTGGTCACGGCGAGTTGCGGGAAGGCGCCGCAACGCACATGCCAACCCACCGTGAGAACGGCCCTGGGCACGCTATCCATGCCGGAGATATGCGCTCCTGCATACGGCCGATGGTGTGGCGCTGGCCCGCGTGCGGCTCGACGGCCTATGCTGCCGAAGGTGGAACCGGAACAGCCGCCGAGGGGGCAGCCCGTGCAGATCACCGACGTACGCGCGATCCCGCTCGCGATCCCGATGCGCGCCCAGGAGCCGCCCTCGTCCTGGGCGTCGTGGTGCGGCAAGCAGCTCGTGGTGCGCGTGAGCACCGACGACGGGGTCGAGGGCATCGGCGAGACGTTCGCGTACGGCAGCCCGCCGGCCGTCGCCGCCGCGATCGAGGACGCGCTGAGGCCGCTGCTGCTCGGCAGGGATCCGACGCGCGTCGAGGAGCTGACGATCCTGCTCCAGCGCAGCGCCGTGAACTACGCGCGGCGGGGCCTCGGGCTGTACGCCATCGGCGGCGTCGAGATGGCGCTCTGGGATCTGCTCGGCAAAATACGCGGGGTGCCGATCTACGATCTGCTCGGCGGGCTCGTCCGCCCGCGCCTGCGCGCGTACGCCAGCATGATGCGCTATGACTCGCCGGACGAGGTGGCCGTTGCCTGCCGGCGGCTGGTGGCGCGGGGGTATACGCTGCTCAAGCTGCACCAGACCGACGTGGAGTCGGTGCGGGCGGCGCGCGAGGCGGTCGGGCCGGAGGTCGGCTTGATGCTCGACGCGAACTGCCCCTGGTCGCCGAGCGAGGCGATCGAGATCGCCCGCGCGCTGGAGCCGTACGATCTGCGCTGGCTGGAGGAGCCGGTCTGGCCGCCGGAGGACTACGACGGGCTGGCGAGGGTGCGCCGGGGCAGCCGCGTCCCGATCGCGACGGGCGAGAACGAGGGCACCGTCTTCGGCTTCCGCGACCTGATCGCGAAGGGCGCGGCGGACGTCCTCCAGCCGGACATCCCGAAGGCGGGCGGCATCGGCGAGACGCGCAAGATCCTGGCGCTGGCCGAGGCGGCCAACCTGCCCGTCGCGCTGCACTCCTGGTTCTACGGGCCGGCGCTCGCGGCGACGCTGCACGTGGCCGCCGCGATGGGCGGGAGCATGCCGGTCGAGATCGCGGAGGGGGAGTTGGAGCGCTCGGTGCTGGCCGCGCCGATCGTCGTGACGGACGGCTGGGTGGAGCCGCCCCACGGCCCCGGTCTCGGCGTCGCCCTCGACGAGGAGACGCTCGCCCGCTACCCGTACACCTCGGACGATTCGCGCCCGTTCCTCCTCCGCTGAACGCTACGCGGGAGCACCGTAGAATCTTGGCGATCTGCCACGAGCGCTCGCACCGACGCCCGCCCGCACCGCGCATCGAACGGAGATGACCGCCATGAAGGAATTGAGACCGGTTGATGTGAGTGCCGCCCCCGACGTCTTGCGGCTCGCGCGCGAGGTGGCTCGAAGCGGGATCTCGGTGATGCTCACGACCGATGACGAGAACCTGGCCGTGCTGATGCCCGCGTCCACGTCGAGACGGCCGTCGCGGCAGTCCAAGACCGGCGCCGGCGACACGCTCCTGAACATCATCGGGATCGGCGAGTCTGCGGAGCCGACTGACGTCGCCGAGCGTAAGCACGAGTATCTCGCCGAGGCATACGACCCCGCGAATCCATGAGCAGCCGTCCGCGGCATCACGTAGGCGGGATGCCGCGTTTCGGGTCGCGGATGCCCGTGGCGTGCCAGATTGCCTCGGCCTCGGCTCTCGTCGTCAGGTGATCTCGGACCGCCTGGGCGAGGATCTCTTCGGTCGGGCACCACTGGACCGGCGGCGACAGCCGTTCGCAAGCGCGCCGCGCCCTCCGGTCGTCCAGGCAGACGACCAGGTTTCGGTGGTAGGCGATGGCGATGGCTGCCGACTCGCCCTGTCCCAGCGTGCGCTGCAAGTCGGCAAAGGTACGGCCCTCGGTCTGAGGGACGATCGCCCCGATCTCGACCACCCCGCTCGCGGCCAGTGCGCGCAGCGTCGCCGTGACGTTCGCGCCGTGCGCCTTCCAGGCGGCGGCCTCGCCCATCACCTCAATCGGTACGAGCCAGCCACCGGGCCAGAACTCTAGGACGCGGGCCAGTGCGCCGGCCTCTTGCAGCGTCGAGATGGCGGCGTTGTCGAGGACCAGCGTGGAGGGCAGCGGGCTCATATGCGCGGGATTGCGACGTCGAGCGCCAAGGCAGATGTGGAACGATCCGGCCCCATGCTGTCGTCGACTCGTTGACGTAGCTCATGGTAGTCCTCGCGGAGCAGCTCGGCGAGCTTGGCGAGCGAGATCGTGTCCTCTTCGTACGCTTTGACCGCGAGATAGCGGAACCGCGCCGGGAGTAGGACGGGCGCTTCCCAGAATCCGTTCGGATCATCGACGGTGTAGCCGAGCATGGCCGCGAGCGCGGCGAACGTGCGTCGGCCCTTCCTCCAATACTGCTCGTACACGTCGCGCGAGATCTTTCGCAGCGTCACCAGTCGGGTCGTCATGGCCTGGCCGCTGACGCCGAAGTGCATCGCGAGATGGACGAGGTCGAAGTCGGTGAAGCGGCCCGCGCTCGCCTTCAAGATCAAGTCGAGCTGCGCGAACACTGCACGCCGAGGCATCAAGAAGGCCGATGCGAAGTGGTCCACGAAGCGCTCATCTGCCGACATCCGGCCGCCATCCGAAGCGACATCGAGTCGGGCCTGAGGCGCGCCTTGCCGGAACAGGTGCACCAGGACATGTCCGTACTCGTGAGCCAGATCCCAGGTGCGGCGATAGGGCGGCTCCTTGGAATTGACCGCGATGCACGGCCGTCCGCTCGGCCCGGCGACGCTGACCGCCGACCAGTTGTCGTTCATCACCGGCATGAGGAACGTGCGGATACCGACAGTACCGTCCAGCAGGTCCACGAGGCCGGTCACCGGTGCATCCCCGAGCCCGAGCCTTGCCCGCTCCATCTCGGCAAGCGTCTCGGCGTCCTGCTCGGTGCGAAAGCCGAAGGTCGAGTAATTGGGCGGCAGCGGCAATGGGGGCGCGCCGACGACCTCTTCGAGGATGTCGTAGTCGGCTGCGAGCTGCTCGAGCTGCACGATTGGGTCGCGATCGACCAATTTCTCGGCGACCGCGCGGAAGAGATACTGAAAGCCAGACGAAGCTGCCGGTACCTCTTCCTCCAGAAAGTAGGCGACGGGCCGCTTGTAGATTTGTGCGAAGCTGTAAAGCTCAGTACCGCTGACCGCTCGCTTCCCAGCCTCGATCGCCGATACCGTGGACGTGACCATCCCCATGTCGCGCGCCACGTCGGTCTGCGTGACTCCCAGGGCTCGCCGCGCCATCTGGAGGCGGGCGCCGATGGTCGCATTATCGATGCTCACGCGCTTGACCTAGACATCAGCGTGCCCCACGAGCCTTCGACATCGGCGAATGCGCATTGGCCACTGGCCAACTGCTTTCTGACAGCGCGCGACAAGTACGATACCTCTGTAGTAGAGCGGGTCCTGTCTTGATCTCTCCGTCCATACTGACTTGCGTCACTGTTAGCCATGGAAGTGTACTGAGCAGAAATATTCTGAAAGATCTCCTGTCTGGTCCACTCAACCTGACCAGAGAGCCAAGCTTGGCGAAGTCCATAGGGCTTCCTGTAAGGCAACTGGTTGCCGAAAGTAGCAGCAAAGTTGCTAACGGATAACTCTGGCCAGAGTTCGTGAAGCGCAAGAACCCGTTCGCGACGGCACACACCATTTATCAGTAGATGAACCGATCGAGAGAGGCGACTTCGAAGGTAGCGGAGAGTGTGGTAGGCATCTCTCCACGATTGGGATGTGTCAACCGTCTGGAGGTCTACCGCTATTGTCGTAGTGGTAGGGTTTTCATGCAACCAAGAACTCCATCGGTCCAGATCCTCAAACTTGCCCCAATATACATGCGGGATAGCAGGTATGCCGAATTGCTGTAACTCCGCGTAGATTTTTAGGCTACGCTTGAGGCTGTACAACTGCTCGATACGCGGATAGCGCCAACCTCGTGCGTGACGATGCCATACCGAGTAGTTCCATGCGACCGCTGCATCTGGCGCGATATCGCTTATCGCTTCATACACGCGGCGTCTCCGCCGACTTGGCCAACGCGACTCAAGAAATGCGTCACTCTCAAAGCCAAGCACGATCAGCGGTTGCCGATTGCTCATCCCGAGTATGGTCTTCGCGCTCTCTCCGCGAAGTCTGACCCTCCTGGCGAGAGATTCCACGTGACTTAGGGGGACTGCAATGGCTTCCGATGTCGGAAACCCATCGCGCCAGCCACTTGGCCGAATGATCGGGATGTACGGCGGTAGCGTTGGTAGGTCCTGCTTCCACGCTCGGTAGTCGAGACCGACGCCATTAACTTCAACGAGCCTGTCGAGCCAATCCGCAGATGCGGGGTGCAGAAGGCTAGGGTGATTCGGTCCGTCAGGGTGGCAGCCCAGATCAGTCAATTGCTCGTTGCAGTATGGGCGAGCCGGGCACTCTCGGCAGAATGGCGACGGTCTGAGGGTAAGCTGAGGCACGCGACGGAGTAGCTCAACTGCCATGTATCTGCACTCGAAACACGTTTGCGCCATTCGACTCAGTCACCGAGATGACTGCGCCGAGGATGCCACCCACTCGTGTTTGACATTCCAACGCTACGGCTTGAGCGTCAGTCCCAGCGACAGTCCCAAGATGCCCGCGCCCCTGATCGAGCGCCCATACATGTGCGCTGCCGGTTTCGTGCGATAGGATCGCCACACGGGCGCCTCTAGCAACACCATCCAACTGTGGCCGACCTAGCACGGAGACAACTATTGGCAGAGCTCGATCGGACGACGGAGCCGCATCGCAACTATCCTCCTGTGGGCGAGCATAAGTGAGATCGTGGAAGAGGTCGATCGGCTCCCTCTGCACTGGCTCACCTATCTGAGTGTCTAGGCCCATTGCACTCTCCTGCGTCGCCCTCTAGGCTGAAACTGTAGCCGCATATGATGTCCATCGAACCGCTGGTTTCAGTATCTGCGAAAATGTGCGCTGTGTCAAGGGCAGGGTCAAATCGTCCAGTCGCTGACCTTACTTGTCTCTCCGACTCTGAGCGTGTGAGGTGAGCTTGGCAGGTGCGCCCTGGGAGCTATGGCATGTCCTTTGGCTATGTCAGCGTGTCCGGCGCATCTAGCTGGGAGCATGGCTCGCGGCAGTCCGCGTCGCTATGATCGGGAGTAGGCGCGCCGGATTGGGCGCGCGGCATGCGGGATGGAGGTGGTCGATGGCCGGGTTCGCCGAGTACGAGGATTACGATGGCCTGGGGCTGGCCGAGCTGGTGCGCTCAACGCAGGTCACCCCCGACGAGCTGCTCGAAGCGGCCATCGAGCGCGTCGAGGCGCGCAACGGTGCCGTCAACGCCGTCGTCCGGCGGCTCGATGACTACGCGCGGAAGGCCATCGCCGATGGGCTCCCCGACGGGCCGTTCACGGGCGTGCCGTATCTGCTGAAAGACCTCGGCGGGTGGCTCGCCGGCCAGCAGGTCACGCGCGGCTCCGATTTCTTCAAGGACACGCCGCCCGTCGCGGCCGACAGCGAGCACGTCGGCCGACTCAAGGCGGCCGGGCTCGTCATCTTCGGGCGGACGAACTCCTGCGAGCTGGGCCTCTCGCTCACCTGCGAGCCGCGCGCGTACGGCCCGACGCGCAGCCCCTGGGACACCGAGCGCATCTCCGGCGGTTCGTCCGGCGGTGCGGCGGCCTCGGTCGGCGCGCGGATAGTGCCGATGGCGCACGCCTCGGACGGCTTCGGCTCGATCCGCGCCCCCGCCGCCTGCTGCGGCCTGGTCGGCCTGAAGCCGACGCGCGGGCGCAACACCCAGGCGCCGTACGCCGGGGAGGGCCTCGGCGGGTGCTCCACCGAGCACGCGGTCACCCTCTCCGTGCGCGACAGCGCGGCGCTGCTCGACGCGACGTCCGGCCCAGGAATGGGCGACCCCTACGCCGTGATCCCACCGACGCGGCCCTTCCTCTCGGAGGTCGGCGCGGACGCGGGCAAGCTACGCATCGCCTACACCACCAAGGCGCCGAACGGGGCGCCGGTCGCGCCCGAGTACCTCGGCACGCTGCGCGAGACCGTGAAACTCTGCGCCGAGCTCGGCCACCACGTCGAGGAGGCCGACCCGACGGTCGATGGCGAGAAGATCGTCCCGACCTTCCTGACGCTCGCGGCCGTCAACACCGTCGTCAACCTCGGCAGCCACCCGACCAAGGGCCGCCCGGCTCGGCAGGGCGAGGTCGAGAACGTCACCTTCGCGACCGGCCAGCTCGGGGAGCAGACGACCGCCGCCGACTACGTGCGCGCCACGCAGACGATGCACCTGCTCGGCCGCCAGATGGCCGCCTTCCACAAGGACTGGGACGTGCTGCTGACGCCCGGCCTCGGCATGCTGCCGCCGAAGCTCGGCTGGATCGACATGATGATGGACGACGTCCACGAGTACTGGCGGCGCGTCTTCACGTTCTCGCCGTTCACCGTCTGGTTCAACCTCACCGGCCAGCCGGCGATGATGCTGCCGCTCGGCCGCTCCGAGACGGGGTTCCCGATCGCGGTGCAGCTCGTGGCGCCGTTCGGGAACGAGGCGACGCTGTTCCGGCTCGGCGGCCAGCTCGAAGCGGCGCGCCCCTGGTTCGACCGCACGCCGCCGGTAGCCTAGGAGGTAGCCGCCTCGGCGGGCGATCCGGGCTCCGGATCGGGAGGCCCGTCCGGGCGGCGCAGCTCGACGGCCGAGCGCGGCACGTCCGTGTCGCAATGCGGGCAGCGGTAGGCCATGTCCACCGCGTGGCCGCATGCGACGTGCGTCGGGGTCGGCGTCTCGGGGGCGCCGGCGTGCCGCGCGCCCCAGGTTGCGAGCGCGCCGACGACCATCCCGAGCTCTCGGCCGCGCTCGGTCAGCACGTACTCGGCGCGCGGCGGATGGTCCGAGTAAAAGCGGCGGGTCACGATGCCGTGCCCTTCGAGCAGCTTCAGGCGGTCGGAGAGGACGTTCGGCGCGATGCCCGGCGACGACTCCAGGAGCTGCTGGAAGCGCCCCCGGCCGCGCAGGAGATCACGGACGACGAGCAGCGTCCAGCGCTCGCCGAGGAGGTCGAGCGAGCGGGCGACGGGGCAGACCTGTCCGTAGAGTCGGGCCATGGAGCGAGTATAGCATGGCTACTCACTATTGATTATCGAAGTGACTTGCTGTATACAACTGTGTATGACTGTCGTCACTCCGCGCCCAACGTTATCGGCCCCCGCGCTCGCCGTCACCCCGGCGCTCGCCGATAACCTGGCGCCGCGCACGCGGATGATCCTCACCGCCCCCGTCGCGCCGACCCTGCTCCGGCTGGCCGCCCCGAACATCGCGGTCATGCTGGTCCAGGCGGCGATGAGCATCGTCGATGCGTTCTACCTCGGCATGCTCGGGCCGGACGCGCTCGCGGGCGTCACGCTGGTGTACCCGATGATCATGCTCATGACCACCATGTCGGCGGGCGGCCTCGGCGGCGGCATCTCGTCGGCGGTCGCGCGCGCGCTCGGGCGCGGGATGCCCGAGCAGGCCGCGTCGCTCGCGTCGCACGCGCTCGCAATCTCCGTCGCGTTCGCGGCCGTGTTCACGGTCGGGCCGCTGCTGGGCGGGCCGGCGCTCTACGCGGCGATGGGCGGGAGCGGCGCTGCGCTGGACGCGGCCGTCGAATACTCGACCATCGTGTTTCTCGGCGCCGCCTCCATCTGGCTGCTCAATGGGCTCGCGAGCATCCTGCGCGGCAGCGGCCAGATGCTCGTCCCGTCGGTCGTCGTGATCGGCGGCGAGCTGGTCCACGTCGCACTGGCCCCGCTGTTGATCTTCGGGTGGGGGGTGATCCCGGCGCTGGGCATCCGGGGCGCGGCGATCGCGCTGGCCTCGACGCTCGCGCTGCGGGCGCTGGTGCTGCTGGCGTACGTCGCGAGCGGTCGGAGCCTCGTGACGCCGCGCGTGCGCGGGCTGCGCCTGCAACGAGGCGTCTTCTGGGACATCCTCCGCGTCGGGCTGCCCGGCAGCCTGAACACGCTGCTCACCAACGGCAACGTGATGCTGCTGACCGGGCTGGTCGGGACGTTCGGGACGGCCGCGCTGGCCGGCTACGGCCTCGGTGCGCGCCTCGAGTACCTGCTCATCCCGCTGGTCTTCGGCCTCGGAGCCGCGCTGGTCACGATGGTCGGCACGAACATCGGCGCCGGCCAGCACGAGCGCGCGCAGCGCGTGGCCTGGGTCGGCGCCCTGATGGCGATCGGGATCACGGGCTGTATCGGGCTGGTCGGGGCCGTCGCGCCGCTGCTCTGGCTCGGGCTGTTCACCGCCGATCCGGACGTGCTCGCGGCCGGCACGACGTACTTGCGGATCGTCGGGCCGACCTACGCGTTCTTCGGTCTTGGGCTCTCGCTCTACTTCGCGTCGCAGGGAGCCGGCCGGCTGCTCTGGCCGCTGCTGGGCGGGGTTGTGCGCCTGCTCATCGCGGCGGGAGGCGGCTGGGTCGCGATCCACTGGCTGGGCACCGGCATCGAGGGCATCTTCGCGGCGAGCGCGACGGCGATCGTGGTCTTCGGCGCCCTCGTCGCCCTCGCGATCCGAGGCGGCGCCTGGAAGCGCACGCCGCGAGCGGGGGCGGTCTGCTAGGCTTGCCGAATGGGTCGCGGACAAGCAGGGCGGTGTGAGTGCCCGAACGGCCGCGACCGACGACGACGCACAGAGGGTGGGAATCGTGCTGCTCGAAGGCAAGGTGGCGCTCGTGACCGGCTCGGCCGGCGGCATTGGCCTGGGGATCGCCCGACGCTTCGCGCGCGAGGGCGCCAAGATCGTCATCTGCGACATGGACGGCGACCGCCTGCCGGAGGCCGCCGGCGCCGTCGAGGAGGACGGCGGCGAGGTGCTGGCCGTCCAAACCGACGTCAGCGACGACGCCGACGTCGAGCGGCTGTTCAATCAGGCGATTGACCGCTTCGGCACGCTCGACGTCCTGGTCAACAACGCCATGATGAACGTGGGCCTCGGCGAGCGCGGGCCGTTCCTCCAGATGCGCACGGAGGGCTGGGACCGCTTCATGGCTGCCAACCTCGGCATGCTCTTCTACTGCTCGCAGCGCGCGGCCAAGATCATGGCCAAGAAGCGCAACGGCAGCATCATCAACATCAGCACCAACGGCGCCGTCCGCCCGCACCGCAACTCGATCGCCTACGACGCGATGAAGGGCGCCATCGATTCGTTCACGCGCGCGACGGCCGTCGATCTGGCGCCCTGGGGCGTACGGGTGAACTCGATTCAGCCCGGCCTGATCGCCACCCGCCCGTTCCTGGCTCAGCCGGAGGAGGTGCAAGCCAGGCGTGCGACGGTCGTCCCGATCGGCCGCGCCGGCACCCCGGCCGACGTCGCCTGGGCGGCCACGTTCCTCGCCAGCGACGACGCCTCGTACATGACCGGCATCAGCATCCTGGTCGATGGCGGGCTGATTACCCAGGGGCGCGCGCCGCAGGCCGAGCTCGGGAACGTTGCAGATCCGGACACCCTCACCGACTTCTGATCCGGCGCGGCCCGCGCCTCGCAAGCCCGTCTCGCGTGCATGTGCCACACTCATAGTAGCCGCGCACATGCGCGCGAGACGATCGATTTAGCGCGGCAAGGGAACCTCGACTACCGTCGCGCCGCGCGCGTCCAGCAATGTCACGGTGGGGCTCGATTGAATCCCGGCCAGCAGTTGCGTCGCCGCTGCTCCGAGGTACACGTCCTCATCCGAGTTCGTGCCGGTCGCGGTGTGGATTGTGATGGACTGCTCGGGCTCGACGCTCGTGCCACTTGGTATAGTGGCCGATGCTGTGCCCGCTCGAAGCTGCCAGCCGCTCATGTCGACATCGTTCTCGCCCGTATTTTCGAGCGTGATGGTCGAATCGATGGGGCTGATTTTGACATCAATCACGCGAATCGGGACGTTCGCCGCGAGCGACGCACCGGTCGATGCTGCCGGTGAGGCTAAGAGGGACGCGGCGGCTACGACCGTCGCCGCCGCCGGCGAAGCCGCCGTCACAAGGGTAGCCACGCCCGGCGAGGATGCGACCGCCGCCACAGTCGCGGCGGCCGGGGAGGCAGCAGCAGCGGCGGTCGCGGCGGCCGGGGAGGCAGCGGCGGCGGCGGTCGCGGCGGCCGGGGAGGCAGCAGCGATGGCGGTCGCCGCTATGGGCGATGCGGCGGCGGCGATTGGCGATGCCGCCGCTACGACAGTGGCCACGGCCGGCGATGCCGCCGTCGCAATGGCCGAGACGGTGGGCGCGGAGGGGGTCGGGGCGGACGCGCAAGCAGCCGCGACGAACACGACGCCGGCGGCAAGCATCGGGGTGTATGAGCGTACGGATCGGGCCATTGTGGCACTCTCGCAAATGTAGGATGGTGTCTATCTCGGCGGTGGTTCGCAGTGTGCGTGCCAACAGCGGTGTGGCACGCACGCCCGCGCGTCTAGCCCGCGCGTGTAGGCGAGTCGCCCACCGTCCGACCGGGTGTCTCCCGAGCAGTCGAAGCCGCGCGGGGGTACCATGCTGGCGTCGGTGGCGCGCGTGGCGCCCGCTACCCTGCCGAGCCGCCCGCGTGCTAGCCGACCGACCGATATCGCGAGAGCGAGGATGTGCCCGATGGTGTTCAACGAGTCCGAGCGCGTCGCCGCGCTGACGCCGAGCAACCCCTACGACCGCCTGCCCGATGGCCGCCCGAACGTGCCGGACGCACTGCTGGAGCGCATGAAGCTCGTGTCGCCCGAGGAGGTGTGGCACGTCCTCGAGCGGCGCCACGGCTTCCGCTTCCAGTTCGAGGGCAACTGGTTCAACCTCCATCCCGACCGCGTCGTCGTCGGGCGGGCGGTGACCGCCGCCTTCATGCCCCACCGCCCGGACCTCGACGAGGCGGTCACCGGCTGGGGCGAGGCGAAGGGCTGGGGACCCCGCCAGAACACCTGGATCATCGACAACCTGCGCGCCGGCGACGTGGTCGTGGTCGATCTGTTCGGCAAGGTCCGCAACGGCACGTTCGCGGGCGACAACCTCGCGACCGCGATCAAGACGCGGACCGGCACCGGCATGGTGATCGACGGCGCGATCCGCGACATGGACCAGATCCGCGAGCTGGACGACTTCAACGCGTTCGTGCGCGGCGTGGACCCGACGCCGATCGGGGACGTGACGCTCGTCGGGGTCAACATCCCGATCCGGATCGGGAGCGCGACGGTGCTGCCGGGCGACGTCGTGCTCGGGACGCGGGCGGGCGTGACGTTCATCCCGCCGCACCTGGCCGAGGAGATCGCGGAATACTCGGAGCTGACGCGGCTGCGCGACGAGTTCGGGAAGCTGCGGCTCTCCGAGGGCGTCTACAGCTCGGGGCAGATCGACACGCAGACCTGGGAGCCGGAGATCGACGCCGACTTCGCCCGCTGGCGCGCGGCCCGCTCGGGCTAGGGCGGCGCTATCGCCGCGCGTAGCTCAATGCCGCTCGAATGTCTTCGAGGCTGATCCCGTACTCGTCTGCGACTTCGTCCATGCTCATCCCGCCGTCGAGCTTGCCGACGATCAGGCTGACGGGCACCCTGGTGCCTTCGATTACCGGCTTCCCGAAGCGAACGTGAGCGTCGGCCACGATTCGAGGTGCAAGTTGAACCGCCATCTCGGCCTCCTTCCTGCGTCATAGCATATCGAGCACGCTAGAGCGTACAGAGCATGGTGAGCACCGTGGCGTGTTTAGAGCAGGAAGCACGGTATCCGGACGCCGTTTCCTTATCTGGCGCTGAGCCTGCGCTCATCGTCCACTTAGCTCGCGGCTGTACCCTGTGGTGCAGCGGGGCGGTCGCGTCGCGCGTCGTCCTGCCCGAGGTACGCACTGCATGAACGAGCACGTCCTGGTCGTCGATGACGATCCCGAGATCCGCGATTCGCTGCGCCGCGGCCTGAGCGTCGAGGGCTACGCCGTCACGCTCGCAGCCGACGGCGTGCAGGCGCTGGAGGCCGCCCGCGACCGCGCCCCCGACCTCGTCGTGCTCGACGTGATGCTGCCGGAGCTCGACGGCCTGGAGGTCTGCCGGCGGCTGCGGATGGCCGAGGGGTCGCTGCCGATCGTCCTGCTCACCGCCCGCGACGCCGTCCCGGATCGCGTGGCCGGCCTGGAGATGGGCGCCGACGACTACCTCGTCAAGCCGTTCGCTTTCGAGGAGCTGCTGGCGCGGGTGCGGGTCCAGCTTCGGCGCAAGGAGCCGAACGGCGCGCGCGAGCACCGCTTCGCCGATCTGCGCCTGGACACGGCGGCGCGCGAGGCCATGCGCGGCGGTCGGCGCATCCCGCTCACCGCGACCGAATACGAGCTGCTGCGGACGTTCATGCAGCACCCTCGCGAGGTGCTCTCGCGGGAGCGTATCTTCGAGCGCGTCTGGGGCTACGATTTCGACGGAGAGTCGAAGATCATCGAGGTGTACGTGCGCTACCTGCGCGAGAAGCTCGAGGCCGGCAACGAGCCGCGCCTGCTCCACACCGTGCGCGGCGCCGGCTACGTCCTGAGGAACGAGTGACGAGGAGCCAGGAGCCGAGAGGAGCGGACCACGTTCTGATACATGGCGGCCGTCAACATCTGTGTCATCCTGAGGAAGGCGGAGCCTGACGAAGGATCTCGTCCTCCGGACTGTCCTACGCTGGGTTGTCCGTAGATCCTTCGCAGGCTCAGGATGACATTACCGTTAGACTCGGACTCGATACTCCTCCTGGCTCCCGTCATCTCTCCTGGCTCCTGGCTCCTGGCTCCTGGCTCATCATCATGTCTATTCGCCTGCGCCTGACGCTCTGGTACACCTGCCTGCTCGTCCTCGTGCTGGCCCTGTTCGCGCTGCTGCTCTACGTCGTGATCGGGCAGCAACTCGCGAGCCAGCTGAGCTACGACATCCGCCTCCGCGCGCTCCAGGCCTCGCGGACGCTGCGGGCCGTCTCGACCCAGTACCCGTATCGCAGCGTCGCGCCGCTCGACCTGCCGAACACGCTGCCGACCGGGGACGATTCGCTCTACGCCCAGGTCGTCGGGCCGCGCGGCGACGTCCAGACGACCTCGCGGAACCGGGACACCCCCTTGCCGGTACCGCCGGCCACGCTCGCCGCCGTGCTCGACGGGCGCGAGGTCTACGACACCCTGACGGTCGGCGACGAGCGGCTGGAGATGTACAGCGCCCCGCTCCTGCTCAACGGCGAGGCGGTCGGCATGCTCCAGGTCGCCGCGCCGCGCGAGCCGCTGGAGGCGGCGCAGACTCGGCTGCGCTGGGTGCTTGGCGGCGTGGTGGTCGGGACCGCCGCGCTCGCGGCCGGGCTCGGCTGGCTGCTCGCGACGCTCGCGATGCGCCCGGTCGATCGGATGACCAGGACGGCGCAGGCGATCGGCGGCTCGGCCGACCTATCGCGGCGGCTGCCCGAGCCGCCCCAGCACGACGAGCTCGGGCGGCTCGCGCGGACCTTCAACGAGATGCTCGGCCAGCTCGACGAGGCCATCGCGACCCAGCGCCGCTTCCTGGCCGACGCCTCCCACGAGCTGCGCACCCCCATCTCGGCGATCCGCACCAACGTCCAGGCGCTGCTCCGAGGCGCCGACGCGGACCCCGCCGAGCGCGGGCCGGCCTTGCGCTCGATCGCGCGCGAGACGGACCGCATGGGCCGATTGCTGGCCGACTTGCTCGCGCTGGCCCGCGCGGATGCCGGCCAGCCGTTGGCCCGCGAGCGGCTGGCCCTCGACGCCATCCTCCTCGACGTCTACCAGCAGCAGCGCCCGCTCGCCGGCGAAGTCAAATTGCAGATCGGCGAGCTGGAGCAGGTGGAGGTGCGCGGCGATCCGGACCGCCTGAAGCAGCTCGCGCTCAATCTGGTGGACAACGCCGTCCGCTATACCGAGCCGGGCGGCACGGTGACGCTTGACGTGCTCCGGCGTGGCGACGAGGCGCTCTTTCGGGTGCGCGACACGGGGGGCGGCATCGCGGCCGAGCACCTTCCGCGCATCTTCGACCGCTTCTACCGCGTCGATCGCAACCGCGCCCGCGACGCCGGCGGCACCGGGCTCGGGCTGGCGATCGTCCGCTGGATCGCCGAGGCGCACGGCGGCCGAATCGAGGTCGAGAGCGAGCCGGGTGTCGGCTCGACGTTTGGGGTCATCCTGCCCATCGCCGGGGAGACATCGCCCGCGCCGAAGCGGCTGCCTGACGTCGATGGTGCGAGCGTCGCGGGCCGCGAGGTCGGAGCGAGCGGCTCGGCCGGCTGATGCCTCGTCGCGACCCCTGTCGGCCGAAGCTCTGTCGCGACCCCCGTCGGCCGAGGATCAGTCCCCGAAGGTGACGCAGGCGACCGTGGTGTACGAGGCCGAGCCTCAGCGCTGACCGTAGACGCCGCACGCGAGGAGCCGCGCGTCCGGGTCGGCGTACAGGATCTGCGCGCGGTCCGGGAGTATCCCCACCGCTCGGCAATGCTCTCGGGCGTTCGCCTGGCCTCGGGGTGGGGGCAGGCGAGCACCTCGGTGCGGTCGTCAATGCGCACAGTTGACTTCACAGAGCGGTCTGCGCAACGAAGACGTGAGGTACGCGGGTGCCAATGCGGACGGACAGGCGTGTCAATGCGGCCGGCCGCGTTTCTAACCTGCCGCTAAACGACGGCTCACGTCAGCTTGAGGTGCCCGCCGTATCGTAGAGGCAGGCACGGGATGGGAGTCGTCGGCCGATCGGCCAGGAACCGCCGCCCCGCGGTCCCCCCTCACTGGCGGACGACCGATGGCTCCCTCCCCCGTCGCCGGACACAAGGCGCGCAGGACGCGACCGGGTTGCGAATACCCGGCAGCCTCTGCCCTCCGCCTGTGATGGAGGATGGAGATGTACCCCTACCGACTCGACAACACGCCCCGCCAGCCCGGCGAGGATGCCGCGCCCGACGCCGCTCGGTCGACGCCGCGCGCCGCACCCGACGCCGCCCGATCGACGGCCCATACCGCCCCGGTCGCACCGCCCATGGCAGCGCCCTTGCCGATGACGGCGCATCCCGCGCCCAAGCCTGGGCGCGCACGGCGGAGCGCGACCGCCGCGCTGGTGACGCTGGCGCTAGTTGGGGGCACCATCGGCGGCGGCGCGGTCGGGGCGACGGCCGCGACCCGCTGGCTCGCGCCGCAACCCACCACGGCCATCGTCGCCCAATCTCAGGCGGCCCAGGCACAGTCGGCCCTGGCCCGACCGGTCTCGACGGGCGCCGGGCCGGCCGCCCAGACGACGGCCGGCGCCGTCTATCGCGCCGTCGGCCCGGCGGTCGTGCAGGTTGTCGTGGCCGGGCGGCAGGCGCCGGGCGCCCAGGGCGGCACGCCCGGCGGCTCCGGCTCCGGCGTCGTCGTGGACGCGCACGGCCTGATCCTGACCAACAATCACGTCGTCGAGGGCGCGCGGGCCATCAGCGTGCGCTTCGCTTCCGGCGACACGCGCGAGGCCCAGGTGCTCGGCACCGACCGCGGCAACGACCTGGCCCTCATCAAGGTCGATCTGCCGGCCAACGTGCCGGTGGCCGCGCTCGGCGACTCGGACGGGGTCCAGCCCGGCGACCTGGCCGTCGCGATCGGCAGCCCGTTCGGCCTCGACAAGACGGTGACCCAGGGCATCATCAGCGCGGTCAACCGGAGCTGGTCGCCCGGCGACGGCCGCGCCCGCCAGGGGCTGCTCCAGACGGACGCCCCGATCAACCCCGGCAACTCCGGCGGCCCGCTGCTCAACGCGAACGGCGAGGTGGTCGGCATCACGAGCATGATCGAGAGCCCGGTGCGCGGCTCGGTCGGCGTCGGCTTCGCGATCCCGATCAACACGGCCAAGCGGCTCATGCCCCAGCTCGAAGCCGGCGCGAAGCTCGAGCCGGTCTGGCTCGGGATCGCCGGCCAGGCGCTCGACGCGACGATCGCCCGCGACCAGGGGCTCTCGATCCAGGAGGGCATCCTGATCGCGAGCGTCGTGCCGAACAGCCCGGCCGCGCAGGCCGGCCTGCGCGGCGGCCAGGGCCAAAACGAACGCATCCCGCGCGGCGGCGACGCAATCGTGGCGGTGGACGGCACGCCCATCAAGGATATGCCGGGCCTCGCGGGCCAGCTCACCGGCAAGAAGCCCGGTGACACCATCCAGCTCACGGTCTCGCGCGGCGGCGCCCAGCAGCAGGTAGGCGTGACGCTCCAGGCGTGGCCCCGCGAGACGCCGTAACCCGTGCCGGAACTTCTCCCCTGGCCCCTCCCCGAGACGGGGCGGGGCCAGTCCATCGGCTACGAGTCAGTCCATTGAC
>Ga0136611_10001005_pt1 | contig 19239 bp, 17 predicted proteins | sample AntDrymUQ2232306_2_FD_106645 | JGI IMG/M metagenome (GOLD analysis project Ga0136611, IMG submission 106645) | Polar desert sand microbial communities from Dry Valleys, Antarctica - metaG UQ223 (23.06) | ecosystem: Environmental > Terrestrial > Soil > Desert | place: Antarctica: Dry Valley...
ACATTAGTTATTCTGGCAATTATATTTTGCGTATTGCTAGTATTAATAGTACTTATCCAGAATCCAAAAGGAGGTGGCCTATCGTCGGGGTTTTCTGGTTCTAATAATATTATGGGGGTACAGCGTACTGGTGACTTCCTGGAAAAAGGAACCTGGGCACTTGCTGTAGGCTTAATGGTTTTAGCGCTTATGATCAACGTTGTTGTGGACAAAGGAGGAGTTGACACCCAGGATGGACGGGAAATCCAGGACTTGATCAATAAGCCAGCTTCTACACCCGCGCCTTCGAGTATGCCGCTTCCTGCAGCACCTGCTCCAGCGGATACAACAAAAAAATAAATTAAAGTAATGTAAAAAGGCCCCTCATGGAGGCCTTTTTTTCATTTAGACCATATCTGACATTGAACTGACAGCATGGCACCAAAAAGTGTCAAAGAAGGGTGTCATTATACTCAAAAATGAAATTTTGACAAGAATATTCCAACTTCGGCATTTGGCATAATTAGTGACTTGTAAGAGACGTAAATTCAATTAATTAAATACATAATAAAATATGGCATTAAATATTAAACCTAGCGCAGACCGGGTAGTTATAGAAGCTGCTGCTGCAGAAGAGAAAACAGCCTCAGGACTTTATATACCTGATACTGCCAAAGAGAAACCGCAAAAAGGAACAGTTGTAGCTGTGGGACCTGGTAAATATGCAGAGCAAACCGGAAGTTTAATCCCTATGCCTTATAAGGTAGGAGACGTGGTTTTATATGGTAAATACGCAGGGACTGAAATCACTCATGAAGGTAAAGAATACCTGATTATGCGTGAAGCAGATATTTTTGCAACGTTATAAGGAAGATCGGAAGTCTGAGGTATGACATCAGACGTCCGACATCAATCAAATAAAAGTTAAAACGACGGAGTGAGTTATTAAAGGAAATTAATAGTTAGCTCCAACATAAAATTTCAAAAAATGTCGAAACAAGTTAAATACAATGTTGAAGCACGTGATGCTCTGAAAAGAGGCGTGGATATTCTGGCAAATGCTGTGAAAGTAACCTTAGGACCAAAAGGCCGGAATGTAATTATTGATAAAAAATTTGGTTCTCCATCTATTACTAAAGATGGTGTAACTGTAGCTAAGGAAATTGAATTGAAAGACGCCCTTGAAAATATGGGTGCTCAAATGGTTAAAGAAGTTGCATCAAAAACTGCTGATATCGCTGGCGACGGAACAACTACAGCTACCGTTTTAGCGCAAGCTATCGTTACAGCAGGTATCAAGAACGTTGCTGCCGGCGCCAATCCAATGGATCTGAAACGAGGTATCGATAAAGCTGTTGCTGCGGTTGTTGCTGATCTTAAAAAACAATCACAATCTGTTGGTTCTGACAATAAAAAGATCAAACAAGTAGCGTCAATTTCCGCAAATAATGATGAGGTAATTGGAACTTTGATTGCTGATGCAATGGCAAAGGTTGGTAAAGATGGTGTTATCACTGTTGAAGAAGCAAAAGGTACTGAAACTGAAATGAAAACAGTGGAAGGAATGCAATTTGACCGTGGGTATTTATCTCCATACTTTGTTACCAATGCAGATAAGATGGAGGTTGAATTAGAAAACCCTTACATTCTTATCTACGATAAGAAAATTTCTTCAATGAAAGAGCTTCTTCCAGTTCTGGAAAAACAAGTCCAAACAGGAAAACCACTTTTAATTATCGCAGAAGACCTGGACGGTGAGGCCTTAGCTACGCTAGTCGTAAATAAGATCCGTGGTTCCCTCAAAGTTGCAGCAGTTAAAGCTCCTGGTTTTGGTGATCGCCGGAAAGCGATGCTTGAGGATATTGCTATTCTAACAGGGGGTATTGTTATTTCTGAAGAAAGAGGATATAAATTAGAAAACGCCGACCTAACTTATTTAGGAACTGCTGAGAAAGTTGTTGTAGATAAAGACAATACAATTGTGATCAATGGTGCTGGTAAATCTGAAGATATTAAAGCCCGCGTAAATCAGATCAAAGCGCAGGTAGAGACTACTACGTCTGATTACGATAAAGAGAAATTACAGGAACGTTTAGCGAAACTGTCAGGTGGAGTTGCAGTACTTTATGTTGGTGCAGCAACTGAAGTTGAGATGAAAGAAAAGAAAGACCGTGTTGACGATGCGTTACACGCAACTCGTGCTGCGGTAGAAGAAGGTATCGTCGCCGGTGGTGGTGTTGCATTTATTCGTGCGGTTGATGCTTTAACTGATCTTAAAGGAGAAAACGAGGATGAGAATACTGGTATTGCGATCATCAAACGTGCTATAGAAGAACCATTGCGTCAAATTTGTGAAAACGCAGGTATTGAAGGTTCGATTGTTGTACAAAAAGTAAAAGAAGGTAAAGCTGATTTTGGTTATAATGCACGCACTGATGTGTATGAAAACTTAATCGGTGCCGGTGTGATCGACCCTACTAAAGTAGGCCGTGTAGCGTTAGAAAACGCAGCTTCAATAGCAGCTATGCTTCTGACAACGGAAGTAGTTCTTGCTGATGAGGCCGACGACAACGCTGGTGGCGCACATATGCCGCCAATGGGTGGCGGCGGTATGGGTGGAATGATGTAATTACATCCCTAACATATTTAAAAAAGGTCTTTTCGTAAATGAAAAGACCTTTTTTTATACCTCATTTTCTTTAAGTTATAAATCAATTCAACTCCTTCTTTACCATAGGATACAAATGTTCTACCCATTCACCATACATTTTGTTTGACGGATGAAGCCCGTCATTAGCTGTATGGAAAATACCAGAAATAAGCCTACAATGAATTTCATTTTATATTTCCATCTCAAACAACTTAACAATATTCTTTAGAAGACGTTGCTTAAGTACTTCCATATTCACTTCTTTTCCCATCTCCTTTTTTATTGACGTTACTTCCTTATCGTCTATACCACATGGAATTATATTCTTGAAATATTCTAAATCCGTATTAACATTCAATGCGAAGCCATGCATGGTTACCCAACGGCTACACCTTACCCCAAGTGCGCAGATTTTTCTTGCTTTTTTATTGTCTGCATCAAGCCAAACTCCGGTGTAGCCAGGATATCGTCCAGCTTGTATACCATATTCGGCAAGTGTCTCAATCACAGCCTGCTCTAAAGTCCTAAGATAGAGATGTATATCGGTAAAAAAGTTGTCGAGATCAAGTATAGGGTAACCTACAATTTGCCCCGGACCGTGATAGGTTATATCACCGCCCCGGTTAATTTTATAGTAGGTGGCTTTTTTTTCTATCAAGCCGTCTTCGTCAAGCAGTAAATTTCCCGGCTTTCCGCTTTTACCAAGCGTGTACACGTGGGGATGCTCAACGAAAATAAGATTGTTCGGTACCAGATTCTCAAGCAAACTCGTCCGGTTGTCAACTTTAGTTTTAACAGTAGCTGAAAAGATTGTTTCCTGTTTTTCCCAGGCTTGCTGATAATCGAGCAAGCCCCAATCTTGAAATACGACTTTTTTGTTTTTATTCATCATCTTTCACGAAGCCAATCATATATCCGTCAAACTTCTCGTAACGCAACGTATAATTATTAATCTGCGTCCCAGTATCAAGGCTTGCTTCTAGCAACCCTGATCCGGGATAGTTAAATTGTTTTATTCTAATATGGTCGAGGAAGCTTATATTTTTCTTCCCATGTAATTTATATATAGCTTCCTTAGCGCACCAGCAGGCGTAAAGGTGCTCAATCCGATCGACCGTGATAAATGAAAGCTCATCTTTATTCATAAACTTGTGAGCTATTCTTTCGATCTTATCCTTTATAAGTTCTATGTCGATACCTACCGCTTTATCTTTGCTAATCATAACTGCAGCGTAATCAAACGAGTGGCTCAGGGAAATATAATGCGGAAAATTAGTTAAGTAAGGCTTACCGCTCGAATCAACCCGGCAATCGATATAATCATCAGTATTCATCATTCTGCGAAGCAGGACGCGTGTACTCAGCCAGTGCAGATTTCTCTTGCCGTTAATAAGGGTATCCAGGTAAGAAATCTCATGTTGCTTCAATTGTAGTTGTGCCAGCAATTCGTCTGCATTTTCCTCGATCTTCCATATCGCGAAAGAAGTGAACCTGTCTAATTCCCTATGATAAGCTAGCGCCATTTTAAAAAATAAAATACCTGCAAAACTATCTCAAATAAATCATAATTTAGGCCAAATCTTAAGCTTATTTATGATACTTTCCGACAAGTTAATTCTGGAAGAAATAGATAAAGGGAATATTATTATCGAACCCTTTAAAAAAGACTGTCTGGGAACCAATTCTTATGATGTGCATCTTGGAAAGCACCTTGCTACTTATAAGAACAGGGTACTTGATGCGAAAGTTCATAATGAAATAGACCATTTCGAGATCCCAAAAGACGGTTTCGTTCTCCAGCCCAACACGTTGTATCTGGGTGTTACTTTAGAATATACAGAAACGCACAAACATGTTCCTTTCCTTGAAGGTAAATCAAGTACGGGAAGATTAGGAATTGATATCCATGCAACTGCTGGAAAGGGCGATGTTGGCTTTTGCAATACCTGGACACTGGAGATATCATGCGCCCAACCGGTAAAAATTTATGCAGGCATGCCAATCGGACAGCTAATCTATTTTGTTGTTGAAGGCGAAGTCGAGACATTGTACAATACGAAAGGCAATGCTAAATACAACAACAAGACCACGAAGCCCGTTGAAAGTATGATGTGGAAGAACTCATTTTAACCGTGCAACTGCAAAAAATCGGTTAATCTGATTTAATACCTCAATTTTTTCGTAAATTGAGGTATTCTCTTTAATGCGGGTTTCAGTACCTGTGAAAAACTTATCCGATGAACAGGCGCCTGCTCCTACTATTATTTTTTATAATTTCAGCTATTGCATTTGGCTTTATTCAAGAGGATGAACCGTTAAAAAAGATCTTATCTCAGATTAATAAATATCACACAGATTATCCTCAGGAAAAAGTACATCTCCATATGGACAAGCCATATTACGCGATTGGTGATAATATATGGTTTAAAGCATATGTAGTAAATGCTGAAATGAACGAGTTATCTGCGCTCAGCAAAATCCTTTATGTAGACCTTATCAATGACAAAGACTCTGTAAAACAATCATTGAAGTTACCTCTAACCTTAGGGACAGCCTGGGGAGATTTTACCCTAGCGGATTCATTGAAAGAAGGCAACTATCGCATTCGGGCGTACACTACCTGGATGCGTAATTTCGGGGAGGAATATTTTTTCGATAAAACTTTTACCGTCGGGAATTCTATCGCTAACACAGTTCTTACAAATGCCAATTATACCTTTAGCAAGACCGGGAACTCAGAAAAAGTTACTGCAGAGATCCAATACACCGATATGAAGGGAAATCCTTTTGCCAATAAAGAAGTAAACTATAACATTAATCTCGATTTTAGAAATATTGCTAAAGGAATGGGTATCACAGATGCAAAGGGAAATGTTAAAATAACATTTATAAATAACCAGCCATTCATTTTAAAATCAGGCAAAATTTCAACAACAATCATCCTGGATGAAAAAACCGCGGTCACCAAGATTTTCCCGGTTAAAGCAACCTCTAACGAGGCTGATATACAGTTCTTTCCTGAAGGTGGCGAGCTGGTAACCGGTATTCGTTCGCGCGTAGGTTTTAAAGCCGTTGGGGCCGACGGCCTCGGGATGAAGGTTTCGGGATACATTACAGATAAAGCCAATATTAAAACAGCAGAATTTGCCTCGGAACATGCTGGTATGGGATTTTTCAGAATGCACCCTCTACCAAATGAAACCTATACGGCCCACATCAAATTTGAAGACGGGTCTGAAAGAATCTTCCCGCTTCCGCGTGTCCTGCCCCGCGGTTACGTTTTAAACGTGAACAATACTGATAAAGAGAATCTTACTGTAACTATTACGACTTCTGAAAGTCTACAGCCCGACGCCAAATTTACGCTGATAGCTCAAACAAATGGTTATGTTCATTTTGTGGCAAAAAATAAACTTGAAGCGCAGTCCTTTACTGCCAAGATTCCAAAAAATCGGTTTCCAACCGGGATTTTACAATTAACTGTTTTCTCGCCGTCAAATCAGCCGGTTGCCGAACGACTGGTATTTATTAATCATTCTGATTTTCTGAAAATTAACTTAAGTACAGCGAAAACTGATTTTGAAAAACGTGAAAAGGTTAAATTGACAATCGAAGTAAACGATCCAAAAGCAAAGCCAGCCATTGGAAGTTTTTCCGTGGCAGTTGTAGATGAATCCATAGTTCCGTTTTCGGAAGCAAAGGAAACGACCATTATTTCAAATCTATTACTGAGCTCTGATTTAAAAGGCTTTATTGAGGATCCAAATTATTATTTTACTGAAATCAATCAAGATAAAGTCAGACAATTAGATATTTTATTATTAACGCAAGGGTGGCGGCGTTATGAATGGAAAAATATGCTTTCAAATTCATATCCAAATCTCGTTTATACCCCTGAGACAAGCATGGAAGTTAGCGGGAGGGTTAAAGCTTTAAATGGGAAACCTATTATCGGAGGCAAGGTTACTCTGTTTTCATCTTCGGGCGATGTTTTCTTGATGGATACGCTCACAGATGCAAATGGAGAATTCAAATTCCAAAAACTTATCTTCAGCGATAGTACAAAATTCATAGTTCAGGCGAGGAACGAAAAAGATCGAAAAAATGTAGAGATAGAACTTAACAGAATACCTTCTCAGCTTGTAACGAAGAATAAAAACGAGGCAATGCTTGAAGTAAATGTAAATCGATCGATCCTTCCTTATCTTGAAAACAGCAAAAATCAGTACGATCAATTCCGCCTATTTGGACTGGTTGGGAAAAGTATAATGCTTGGCGAAGTCAAAGTAGTAGAAAAGAAGCCTCTCCTGAAAAATTCGTCCAATCTTAATGGTGCGGGAAATGCAGATGCCATATTAAAAAGCGAAGATCTTCAGAACTGTGTCTTCATTACCCAATGTCTTCAGGGACGAGTAGCTGGCATAATCGTAAACAATGGTATCGTATATTCGACGAGAAGTATGAATACTTCTTTTAGGGGGCCTGTTCCGATGCAGATCGTTATAGATGGAATGATGGTTGAACCTGAATTCCTTTCATCTATAAATCCAAGTGATGTTGAAAGTATCGAGGTACTGAAAAGCGGGGCAAATACAGCTATTTATGGTATGCGCGGGGGTGGTGGAGTTTTGGTAATTAATACCAAGCGCGGCGAACTTAACAAAAACTATCGCAATTATGCCCCAGGTATAATGAGTTATAATCCCAAGGGTTTTTATAAAGGGCGCGAATTTTATTCGCCTAACTATGCAGATCCTAAAATAAATACAAAAATGGCAGACCTGAGAACGACCGTTTACTGGAACCCTAACGTGATCAGTGATTCTACCGGCAAAGCAAGCGTGGAATTTTTTAATGGTGATGGTAGGGGAACTTATAAAGCAATCGTGGAAGGGATTGATATTAACGGAAAATTGGGAAGACAAATTTATAGATATAGCGTAAAGTAGTAATGAATACGATCAAAGTAACTATTAAAGATAAAATTGCATTTCTCCAACTAGACAGGGGTCGTTCAAACGCTATCAATTCAGAAATGGTTATTGAACTCCACCAGATGGTGCGTAATATTGAAAAGGATGATAACATTGCCGGACTGATCATAACTGGTAAAGAAGGTTTTTTTTCCGCTGGATTAGATCTGATCGAACTCTTTCTGTATGATGAAGAGAAAATCCGTCAATTTTGGAAAGATTTCCTTAATCTGGTTACTTCAATGGTCGCATTCAAAAAACCTATGATATCTGCAATAAGCGGCCATAGTCCAGCGGGTGGTTGCGTTCTTGCCCTTTGCAGTGATTATCGTATTATGGCAGAGGGAAAGTATATTATTGGCCTTAATGAAGTACCTGTAGGGATAATTGTTCCACAAAGCATTTTTCATCTTTATTCATTCTGGCTTGGCTATGGGAAAGCCTATCAATACATGTTGGAAGGTAAATTAATGCAAGGAGATGAAGCATTAGCCGCCGGCCTTATTGATGAACTTGTAAAACCAGAAAGCATCCTGCATACCGCAGAGCGTCGGATTCAGAAATACACCCAAATGGAATCAACAACCTGGCAGCAAAGCAAAGTAAATATGCGGGCGGAGCTAATCGCAAAAGTCGGGGCAGATCAATCGGATATGCTGGAGCTCATGCTTAAACAATGGTGGTCGCCCAGCACCCGATCAATCTTAAAAACCATTATTCAAAATTTGCAGCACAAAACTTCCTGATGTACAATCAACCCATGTTAAGAGAGGATGCTTTAACCGGCAAAACAATTATAGTAACCGGCGGTGGTACGGGATTAGGACGTGCAATGAGCACCTATTTTCTTAAAATAGGCGCCAATGTCGTAATCACAAGTCGGAAGCTGGATGTGCTAACAAAAGCCGCATCCGAAATGGAAAAGGAAACAGGTGGAAAAGTACTCCCCTTGCAATGTGACGTAAGAAATTCGGATGAAATCGACACAGTTCTGACGGCAACTATAGAGGCGTTTGGAAGTGTAAACGGCTTACTGAACAATGCTGCGGGAAACTTTATTTCGCCCACAGAAAGGCTATCATCAAATGCTTTTTCAACAATTATTGACATCGTACTTAAGGGCACTGCAAACTGCACCATGGCTTTAGGAAAGTACTGGATAAAAGAAAAACAGCCGGGGACTATTTTAAATATTGTAACCACTTATGCTTTCACCGGATCAGGTTACGTTGTGCCATCAGCATGCGCCAAAGGTGGGGTTTTAGCCATGACACGCTCTCTCGCTGCTGAATGGGGCAAGTACGGCATTCGCACTAACGCCATCGCGCCCGGTCCTTTCCCAACTAAAGGAGCGTGGGACAGATTACTTCCCGGTGATATGGCCAAAAAATTCGATTTCAAAAATCGGGTTCCTTTAAAGCGTGTGGGCGAACATCAGGAACTAGCTAACCTTGCCGCGTTTATGATGTCAGATTTCTCGGGATACATTAACGGTGAGGTAATTACGATTGACGGCGGTGAATGGCTTCAGGGAGCAGGACAATTTAACGGTCTGGAGATGATCACGCCTGAAATGTGGGATATGCTCGAGCAGATGACGCGCTCCGCAAAAGGCAGTTAATGAGTATGGATAATAAAAGAGTTAACATTTCCTCCGGAGCGATTTGGGAAGAGCTGGTTGGTTACAGCAGGGCCGTGCGGATAGGCAATATCATTGAAGTTTCCGGAACAACAGCGGTAGAAGGGGAAGAGCTTATTGGGAAAGGCGATCTGTATGCTCAAACAAAATTCATTCTTCAAAAGATCGAAAAGACATTGATCCAGGCAGGTTCTTCAATGTCTGATGTAATACGCACCAGAATGTATGTTACCGACATTTCGAATTGGGAAGAAGCTGGAAGAGCCCACGCTGAATGTTTTTCCCTCATCCGCCCAGCGGCTTCTATGATTGAAGTGAACCGCCTGATTGATCCTGATCTGCTCATTGAAATTGAGGTGACAGCGAACAGAAAATAATGGCGTTATTAATTGAACATCGCGAAATCACTATCCAATCCGTATTTTTGTAAAATGGGAACACAGGTACAGGAAGAAACTCTGACGCTTGAAGAAGTATTAGCAGCGTTGAAAATCTGCCATCGCCTTGTTCTTTGGAACGATGATACAAACACATTCGAACATGTGATTCACTGCCTGGTAAAGTATCTTGATTATACTGATAAGCAGGCGGAACGCATCGCCTGGACCGTTCACAACGATGGTAAGTGCACAATTTTGGAGGGTTCTTTCACCGAAGTGGAAGTTTACCGCAAAATACTTCAGCAGGAAGGGCTGACAGTCAGCGTTGAATAATTAAAAGTAACACCTGGCTAATGTACTCTCAGTGCCTTTAGTACCGATCCTGAAATTCAAAACAATCTCATGTGACCCCTTCTCCACTCTGGCTAGCTTTGATGTAGTAAAATCATAAGAGTAACCCAATTGAATATTCGGCGTCAGTTGTAATTCTGCAATGATATCGAAGGAGTCCATCGACCGAACAGAACCTCCAAGCCAAATAGTTTCCTTAAATAAAAAATTGGCGTTAACATCTATCTGAACAGGAGAACCGCTGACATACTTAACCAGAACATTCGGCTTAAACTTGACATCGGGGCCAAGTGTCGCCAAATATCCGCCTTGTAAAATGTAGTGTGGTTTATAGGCGGTTTCTGATGGAGCCTCTCCACCTAGATCACGATAGTAAAAAAACGGGGAAGAAATACCCGCATAAAATTTCTCTGAAAATAACATCAAGCCCATTCCGAAATTTCCCCGGAGATTACTCTGATCGGCAAATACCGGGTCAGACGATGCTGAAGAGCTACCCGTCAAACTATATTCACCCACATACTTACCAATACCTCCATTTACTCCCAGCGCGAGATACGTTCCTTCTTTTAATTGAACACGATGAGCTACAGTTGCAAACGCACCGTTTTCGCTGATTACTTCACCTATTTGGTCCCGCATCAGTATAAATCCCGCCGAGGTGTTCGAGCTTTTTATGGGGCTGTGAATTGAAAGTGTTTGAGTATTTGGAGCACCTTTAAAACCTACCCATTGCTGACGGGCTAGAGCCGTGACATTAAGAGATTGGTCTATCGCAGAATAAGCCGGATTAACAACTAGCCCGTTAAACATATATTGCGTAAACATGGCTTTTTGCTGCCCATTTGCCGACTCTACTCCTGCTATCAGGAGTAAGTAAGCAAGCCCCAGAAAAGTTAGCCGTGTGGTTGTATTGCGCATTATAGAATGAACTATCGATTGAATGTCGTTGGTAAGCAGAATTTTACTCGTAAAGCTCCAAGGACCTTGTACGGTAAGCGAGCGAAATAGTTACGTTGATTAATAGATGATTAATCCTAATGTCATTCAAAATGGCTCTATTTGTCGCGTGACAGATTGTACGCTACCAAACCAATACTACGTACCATATCTACAGCGTCACCAGAATTTTGAAATAATTAAAATGTTTTAGTAAATTCATGATCCTCAAGCGCTGAATATTTTTCAGCTAAACCTAATTTGGCTATATGAAATACCCGGCAGTAATGAATTTTATTCACGGTCAATTTATTGATACGGATAATAGTGACCTATTAAGTGTAATATCGCCTGTCGATGGCAGCCTGCTTTCAACTGTGCCTATGTCGAAATCAAAGGATCTCAATAATGCAGTTTCTTCAGCCAAAGAAGCGTTCAAAATTTGGGGCAAAACTCCGATAAAGGAACGCGTGCAGGTATTCTTCAGGTTCAAAACACTCTTAGAGCAAAACAAAACTGAACTTGCCGATTTGATTTCGCAAGAAAACGGAAAAACGCTGGATGAAGGTTTAGCAGAAATAGAAAAATCAATTGAGCTTACAGAATTTGCCTGTTCCCTTCCCCAATTAATTGCTGGCGAACTATTGGAAGTAAGTAAGGGTATAGAATGCCGGACGGAGCATATTCCACTGGGTGTGGTCGCCTCAATAGTACCTTTCAATTTCCCAAGCATGGTACCCTGCTGGACTATTCCCAATGCTATTGCTTTGGGAAATTGTATGATAATGAAACCTTCGGAAAAAGTTCCTTTGAGTATAGGCCGTATTGCCGAACTACTTACAGAAGCAGGTTTACCTGATGGTGTCTTAAGCGTTATTCATGGAAACAGCGAAATAGTTGATGCTATTTGTGATCACCCCGATATCGAAGCCGTATCATTTGTAGGCTCCACCAAAGTGGCCAAAAAAGTGTATAGACGAGCTACTCAAAACTACAAACGCTGTCTGGCTCTTGGAGGAGCTAAAAACCATTTATTGGTTTTACCTGACGCTATTCCTGACATGACTGCCCAAAATATTACTGCATCAATGAGCGGCTGCGCCGGACAGAGGTGCATGGCAGCCTCAGCAATGATAGCTGTTGGTGATGTGGACCATATTATTGATAGATTGTGTATTGAAGCCAGAAAAATGGTGGTCGGTAAGAACCTCGGTGCGGTAATTAACAAAGAGTCGAAAGACCGGATTGAGGATTATATCAATCAGGCTGAAAAAATGGGTGCAAAAATTCTTGTTGATGGTAGAAACACAGTGGTTGACGGTAAAGAGAAAGGCACATATATCGGTGCAACAATAATAGATTTTGTAACTCCTGACATGTCTGTTGCGCAGGAAGAGATATTTGGCCCGGTGATTAGTATAATGCGTACAAAAACTCTTGACGAAGCACTTCTCATTGAAAACAATAATCCTTATGGGAATGCCGCATCAGTGTTCACCCAAAATGGTGCTGCAGCCCGTTACGTAATTGAACATGCGAGTGCAGGCATGGTAGGTGTTAATGTGGGCGTTCCTGTTCCGCGCGAACCTTTTTCTTTTGGAGGTTGGAATGAAAGTCGGTTTGGCGTAGGCGACATTACTGGCAAGAGCTCCATCGAGTTTTGGACGAAATTGAAGAAATCCACGACAAAATGGAATCCTCAGGCAGGAGTAAACTGGATGAGCTAATTCTTCCATAGTCGATTTAAAATGAAACAACTAAGAATTATGTCAGAAGTAGAGGAAAGATCGAAAACTCAAGAAATTATAGAAAATAACCTGGATTATACTATGTTTTCATGGAGTAAACAAAAAGGTATTGACCCGATAGCAGTGAAGTATGGGAAAGGAGTTTACCTGTATGATCATGATGACAAAAAATACATCGATTTTTCATCAGGATTAATGAATGTTAATATTGGCCACGGTGATCAACGGATCACTGATGCTGTGATCAAACAGATGCAAAAGGTGAGTTATGTCACCCCTTCCTGCGTAACGGAAATACGCGGTGAGCTAGGCAAAAAACTGGCTGAAATTTGCCCTGGAGACCTTAACAAAGCATTTTTCACACTTTGCGGAGCAAGTGCGATAGAGAATGCTATCAAGGCAGCGAGATTGCATACAGGAAGACATAAAATTCTCTGTCGCTATCAGTCCTATCATGGGTCTACGTATGCTGCAAGTTCTGCGGGAGGTGACCCGCGCAAGCTTAGTATAGATTCACAACAGGCTCCAAATTTCGTGCATTTCGACATTCCAGATAAATACCGATGGGAACACGGTGAAGAAAACCTGTTAAAAGAGTCAATAAAGCAGTTGGAACGGGTGATCGCATTTGAAAATCCGGGAAATATAGCGGCTATACTTATTGAGGGGGAATCAGGAACGTCAGGATGCCTTAAATATCCGTTGGGCTACTTGAAGGAGCTCAGACGAATTTGTGATGAACATGGCATTCTGATGATTGCTGATGAAGTATTGAGTGGGTTTGGCCGGACCGGACGATGGTTTGGTTTCCAGAACCATGATATCATTCCCGATATGATTGTCATGGCAAAAGGTATCACCTGCGGGTATCTGCCCTTAGGCTGTCTGATGCTGTCTGATAAAATTGCTGAAAGATACGACGACTTAGTCCTCCCGTTAGGAATGACCTATTCAGCTCATCCAGTTAGCTGTGCTGCCGCGCTGGCAACGCTGCACATTTATGAAGATGATAATCTTATTGAAAATGCAGCCATCATGGGAAAGTACATTGATGAACAGGTGAAGATTCTTCGGGAAAGACATCCAAGCATTGGAGATTGGAGAAATACAGGTCTGCTCGGCTGTTTGGAATTGGTAAAAGACAGGGAAACAAAAGAGCCTCTCGCACCCTTCAACGCGAACTCTGATCAAATGAAAGTAATGAATAAAGTGGCTGCCAAAATAAAAGAATTAGGTATGTATACCTTTGTCCGATGGAATTATGTATTTATCGCCCCGCCTTTAATCATAACAAAAAGTGAAATAGATGAGGGCATGGTAATTATCTCCGAGGCTTTGAAAATTGCGGATGCTTCGCTTAAATAACTGATAAAATGAAAGCCCAGGTACAGTTACGCATGGTTTTCCAGTTCCTTAATCTCCGGAATCATACATTTACCGTAATTAAAAATACCACATCTGAGAATTTAAAGAAGGAGGAAAATTTTGTCAGTTCTGATTAAAAACGGCCGAATAATAACTGCAACTGACGATTATATTGCAGATATTTTCATTGAAGGTGAAGAAATTAATACGATAGGGAAAGATCTCCGGCAGCAGGCTGACGAAATTATCGATGCGGCGGGAATGATGATCTTCCCTGGCGGAATTGACCCGCATGTTCACCTGGATATGCCATTTATGGGCACTTTTTCCAGTGATAGTTACGAAACCGGGACACGCGCCGCCCTTTACGGAGGTACAACCACAGTGATTGATTTTGTATTGCAAACACAGGGTGATTCATTAAAAAATGCCTTGAAAGACTGGCGTTCCAGAGCAGAAGGTACTGCTGTAGGAGATTACAGTTTCCATATGGCAGTCACCGATTTTAATCCGGAAACTAAACTGGAAATAAAAGAAATGATAGACGAGGGGATTACATCCTTCAAAACCTTTATGGCTTATAAGGGTTCGCTGATGGTTGATGACAGACAAATGGTAGGTTTGATGGAAGAGGTGAAAAAGCAAGGCGGAATCGTGACAACACATGCTACAAATGGAGATATGATCGATTTTCTTATCGCAAAGCATCGCTCGGAGGGAAAACTTTCGCCTCTATATCATTATCTGTCCCAACCTGAAATTACAGAATCTGAGGCATCAGCACGATTTGCTGACATGATCAGCTATACAAAGAGCCCGGGATATATTGTACACATGACCTGCCAGGGAGCTATAGATGCAATCAGGGATTCGACTTTCCGTAACCAGAAAGTTTTTGCCGAAACCTGTATCCAATATCTTACACTCGACGCTTCTTTGTATGAAAAAGATTATGAAAGCGCAAAATGGGTGATGAGCCCCCCTTTGCGTGAGAAAAAAGATCAGGCTGCCTTATGGGCAGGCATTAACCAGGGTCTGATCCAGGTCGTAGCAACAGATCATTGTCCCTTTACGTGGGACCAGAAACAACTAGGAAAAGCCGACTTTTCAAAGATCCCTAATGGGCATCCAGCCATTGAGCATCGAATGGAACTGCTATTTTCAGAGGGCGTTCAGACTGGTAAGATTAGTTTGAATAAATATGTTGAGCTATCAAGCACAAACGCGGCGAAAATATTTGGTATGTTTCCTCAAAAAGGAACACTAGGCATTGGATCGGATGCCGATCTGGTAATTTTCGATCCAAATAAAGAACATGTTATTTCAGTAAATACACATCACATGAACACCGACTACTCAGCGTACGAGGGATGGAAGCTTAAAGGAAAAGTTAAATCAGTTTTATTGAGAGGAAAAGTGGTGATTGACAATAATAATTGTCTGGTTGAAAAAGGCAATGGAAAGTTTATTAAACGTAAAAAAGTGACTGGGATCATTTAGTCTTACACAAACACTGCAAAATGCCAAGAAAAATCAAATCAGGCCTTATTCAAATGAGTTTGGCGAAAACAGAGGGTGAAGGAACCATCCAGGAGATTAAAGAGGCTATGTTGGAAAAACATATCCCGTTCATTGAAAAAGCAGGTGAACAAGGCGTGCAAATCTTGTGTCTCCAGGAGATTTTTACTACTCCATACTTCTGCCCCGGACAGGATAAAGCCTGGTATGCATCTGCCGAAAGTGTTCCAGGCCCTACCACCGATTTGATGGCTGAATATGCCAAAAAATATAAAATGGTAATCATCGTCCCGGTTTATGAGAGAGAGCAGGCTGGATTTTTCTACAATACTGCCGCTGTTATTGATGCTGACGGAAAATACCTCGGCAAATACCGGAAAAACCATATCCCTCACACAACAGGATTTTGGGAAAAATTCTTTTTCAAACCAGGCAATCTGGGCTATCCTGTATTTCAGACAATTTATGCAAAGATCGGAGTTTATATATGTTATGACAGGCATTTCCCGGATGGTGCCCGGGTACTCGGACTGAACGGAGCTGAAATAGTTTATAATCCCTCAGCCACTGTTGCGGGTTTATCTGAATACTTATGGAAACTTGAACAACCGGCGCATGCTGCTGCAAACGGATATTTTATGGGCTGTATTAATCGTGTCGGCGAAGAGAAACCGTGGAATATCGGAAGATTTTACGGAACATCGTATTTTGTAGATCCCAGGGGGCAAATCTTCGCACAAGCTTCTGAAGATAAAGATGAGCTACTGGTTTCAGAATTTGATCTCGATATGATTGAAGAAGTCAGAAATACGTGGCAGTTCTTTCGCGATAGGCGCCCGGAAACCTATGGCAAGTTAACTGACCTTTAAGATATGGCGATATTAGATAACAGGCTTTCTCAGGAGAGTTATAGCTCCAATTTCCAGGATATACACCCACCATTTGAAAACTATACCGCGGCCGCGGTGGAGGCGAATCGTTGTATTTTCTGTTATGATGCGCCATGTGTGAAATCCTGCCCTACAAGTATTGACGTTCCAAAATTCATCAAGCAAATATCGACAGAGAACATAAAAGGTTCTGCTCACACCATTTTCTCTTCGAATATCATGGGCGGTGGATGCTCAAAAGTCTGTCCTGTAGAAAAACTATGTGAAGGTGCTTGTGTATATAATCTTCTCGAAGAAGAGCCAATTCAAATCGCCAGGCTTCAGCGATACTCAACCGATAGAGCCATTCAGGAAAAATGGCCATTATTCACCCGCAAACCTTCATCAGGGAAAAAAGTCGCGGTAGTTGGTGCAGGCCCGGCAGGCTTATCCTGCGCCCATATGCTTTCTCGCGAGGGCGTCGATGTTACGATCTTCGAAAAAGAACAAAAAGGAGGCGGGCTTATGACTTACGGCATCGCTGCATATAAAGTTACACCTGAATTTTGCCAGGACGAGGTAGACTACATTCTTTCTTTGGGTGGAATAGATATCCGGTACGGCATGACGCTCGGAAGCGATGTCCATCTGCATGATTTGGAGGAGAACTTCGATGCAGTCTTCCTGGGAATTGGTGTAGGCCTCACACGAAAACTGGGAATCCCCGGTGAAGATCTAATTGGCGTTGCTGATGCAATAAATTTCATTTACGATATCCGAACCAAGCCTTTCGAAAAAATAGCTGTAGGAAACAAAGTGGCCGTTATCGGCATGGGCATGACCGCCATTGATGCCGCTACCCAGGCAAAACGGCTTGGTGCGGAAGAAGTCACATTGGTTTATCGCCGCACACTAGATGAAATGCCGTGTACAGAAGTTGAGCTCAACATAGCAAAACTGGATGGCTGCAAGATCATCTGGCTCGCCTCACCGAAAGAGATTACCGGCGTTGACGGGAAGGTAAGTAGCCTGCTCTGCGATGTGATGGTCTTAAATTCTGCCACACCGGGTGAACGGAAATCGCCTGAACCGACAGGACAAATCATCCAGTTGGATGTTGATATGATCATCAAGGCTACGGGGCAATTACCCTTTGAAAAACTGGTTGATGAGAATGAATTCCTCAATACGAACGGCAAAATTTTAATTGACGATCAGCAAGAAACCTCCATCGCTTCTATTTTTGCCGGTGGCGATTGTGTGAATGGCGGAAAGGAAGTAGTCGATGCCGTTCAGGCGGGGAAAGATGCAGCGGCAGGCATACTGAACTATCTCAAAATAATACCACTCCCGACAGAGCCTCTTATTATAAATCCACTCAAGCTTTAACTCAGAAAATGGCAGATCTATCATCATACTTTCTGGGAATCAAGTCCCCAAACCCATTTTGGCTGGCAAGTGCTCCACCTACAGACAAAAAAATAAATGTGCTTCGAGCGCTCGAGGCTGGATGGGGCGGAGTCGTTTGGAAAACTTTGGGTTCACAGGTTAAAAATGTATCATCACGCTATTCGTCCGTCAATTTTAACGGTGGAAAAGTAATGGGTTTTAGTAATATAGAGCTAATCTCTGATCGCCCACTGCAAATAAACCTGGACGAAATCAGGGAAGTGCTGAGGCTGTTTCCTGACCGGGCGATGATTGTTTCACTTATGGCTGACAACTCCCGGGAAAGCTGGCATGAGCTAATAAAAAAAGTGGAAGATACTGGCGCGCACGGCTTAGAGCTCAATTTTGGCTGTCCTCATGGCATGACCGAACGGGGAATGGGGGCATCGGTTGGCCAGGACCCAGAAATTGCCCGGATGGTAGTAGAATGGGTTATGGAATGCGCAACTATTCCGGTTATCACAAAACTTACTCCAAATGTGCATTCGGTGGTTCCTACAGGAAAGGCCGTTGTCGAAGCTGGCACAAATGCACTCTCGCTAATAAACACCATTCAATCGGTTACGGGAATAGATCTGGATACCCTTGTTCCTAACCCCAATGTTGCCGGAAAGTCTGTTTTCGGCGGGTACTGCGGACCGGCAGTTAAACCCATCGCATTGAAGTTTCTGACGACTCTTGGCCAGGACCCAACAACAAAGAATGTTCCTATTTCAGGAATTGGGGGTGTAAATTCGTGGAAAGACGCTGTTGAATTCATGCTTTTAGGTGCTACTAATGTTCAGATTTGCACTGCTGTTATGACGCGTGGTTTCCGAATTATTGAAGACCTTTGCGAAGGATTAAATAACTGGATGGATGAGAAAGGTTTTGTTAAGGCTACAGATTTTATCGGTAAATCGCTTCCAACGATGATCAATTGGGAGGAATTGGATATCAACTACCACATTGTTGCAAATATCAACCAGGATAAATGCATCCATTGTGGCCTTTGCTATATCGCCTGTGAGGACACTGCACACCAGGCTATAAATTTATTATACGGAACCCCTTACAACACCTATTCCATAAATGAGCCAGAATGTGTTGGCTGCAATTTGTGCTCTTTAGTTTGCCCGGTAGATAATTGCATCACTATGGTTGAGCAAAGAAAGGGTGATGAATACTTGAATTGGAAAGAGTTTCAGAAAAGGGGATTGCCATTGAATGACCATTGATCTATTGCGGGTTGCAAGTTGCCCGTTGCCTGGCTGGGCGGATAGGATCATATTAACCTGAGTTCGATTTAAAATAGCACCATTTGTATTGAGGAATCAGTATCATATTTGATGCTCGGTTTTTTAGGGAAGAAGCTGTATGCAATGAGGCCGGAAAGAAGA
>Ga0136611_10001006_pt1 | contig 19236 bp, 17 predicted proteins | sample AntDrymUQ2232306_2_FD_106645 | JGI IMG/M metagenome (GOLD analysis project Ga0136611, IMG submission 106645) | Polar desert sand microbial communities from Dry Valleys, Antarctica - metaG UQ223 (23.06) | ecosystem: Environmental > Terrestrial > Soil > Desert | place: Antarctica: Dry Valley...
ACGACCCGAACCGTGCATCCGCTGCAGGACGCCTCCGGGCGGATCCTGCTCGAAGTCGTCGACGACCTCGTCACGGGCGTGCCGGCAGACGGGGAGCCGGTGGTGTGGCGGGAGTGGGAGGCCGAGCTGGTCGCCGGTGACGAGGCGCTGCTCGACGCTGTCGAAGAGCGCCTGCTGGAGGCCGGCGCGGTCCCGTCGAGCTCCAGCTCCAAGGTGGGCCGGGTCCTGTCCGGACGCGCTCCCGCGGCGCAGCCCGCCGAGGTCGACAAGCGCTCGACCGCGGCTGAGGCCGTCCGCGCGCACCTCGCCGAGCACGTCCTCGACCTGGTGTCGCGGGACCCGGACGTACGCCGAGACCAGCCGGACGCGGTGCACAAGATGCGGGTGGCGACCCGCCGGTTGCGCAGTGCGCTGCGCACCTTCCGGCCGCTGCTGGACCGAGAGGTCACCGACCCGCTCCGGGACGAGCTGCGCTGGCTGGCAGGCGTCTTCGGCGTGGCCCGCGACGCCGAGGTGCTGAGGGAGCGGCTGCTGAAGCTGCTCGACGAGGAGCCACCCGAGCTGGTGCTCGGACCGGTGCGGCAGAAGGCCGACGACCTGCTGCTCGGCCGCTACCGCCGGGCGCTGGCCGGCGTGCGCGACGAGCTGGACGGCGAGCGCTACCTCGACCTGCTCGACGCCCTCGACGCCCTCGTGCAGGACCCGCCCTGGCAGCCGGCGGCGGAGGGCCGGGCCCGGGACGTGCTGCCCCCGCTGGTCGCCCGCGCCGACCGCAGCCTCCGGCGCGCCGTGCGCGCTGCGAAGGCGGACGGCGCTCCGGACGAGGCGCTGCACGAGGTCCGCAAGCTGGCCAAGCAGCTGCGCTACGCCTGCGAGGCGGTCCAGCCCGTGCTGGGCCGTCCGGCCAAGCGGCTAGCGCGCGCGGCCACCGAGCTGCAGGACGTGCTCGGCGACCATCAGGACAGCCTGGTGAGCCGAGAGGTGCTGCGCGAGCTGGGCGCGGCCTCGAACCGCTCCGGGCAGAACGGCTTCACCTTCGGGCGACTGCACGGGCTGGAAGAGGTGCGCGGTGAGACCCGCCGCGCGGCCTGGCGCGAGGCCTGGCGCGTGGCCTCGCAGCCATCCTTGCGGCGATGGCTCTGAGCCGGCGATCTCGGCAGTGTCGAAGGTCCCGCTCATGGATCGGGCGCGTCGTGTGTGCCGCCGTCACGCGTGGACGACGAGGACGGTGCAGGGCGCGTGCTGGGCGATCTGCGTGCTGGTGGAGCCGAGGAGCAGGCCCGCGAAACCGCCACGGCCGCGGGATCCGACCACGAGCAGGTCCTGCGGTCGTGCCTGCTCGATCAGGCGCGCCGCCGCGTGCCCGACGAGCACCTCGGCCTGCACATCGGTGGCCCCGACAGCGTGCGCCGCCGTGTCGAGCAGGCGGAGCTCCACCTCCTCGAGCTCACCGAGGTTCGGTGAGTGGATCCCGGCGCTCGGCAGCGTGACCGGCTCGTGCACGAACACCGGAACCAGCGGCACGCTCCGGCGGCGCGCCTGACCTGCACCCACAGCGAGCGCGGCCTCCCCCGGGCCGGAGTGGTCGACGCCGACGATGACGCGCGGCGCGGAGCCGTCGCTGTCACGGGGCTCCGGCACGATGGCGACGACCACGGCCGCGTGGTGCAGGACCGCAGAGCTCACCGATCCGAGCACGGCCCGGGACAGGGCTCCGTGGCCGCGCGACCCCACGACGACCATGACGCTGTCCTTCGCCTGCTCGACGAGCACCTGTGACGCCGCCCCAAGGACGGCGACGGCGGTGCAGGCGATGGTGTCCGAACCGGGCACCCGCTCCGCGGCGAGCTTGAGCTGATCGTCGGCCTCCGCCTGCGCCTTGGCCGACTCCATCGGCGCGACGTCGGGCGAGGCGTACACGTACGCCTCCATGGCGTACGCGCTCGGGGACCAGGCACGGACTGCGTGCAGAGCAACGCCCGTCGCGACCGCCTCCCTCAGCGCCCACTCCAGAGCGGCAGCACCTGAAGGGCTCGGGTCGATGCCGACGACGATCCTGCTCATGACTGCGTCCCCTTCACCGCGGCGTGGACGGCCGGTCCCGCCGCGACGGGCCACGGCGGCTGGCCCGCGTCGGGCGTGGGCGGCTCGTCGGCGCTGCCGAGGGCCACGGCGCTGACGACGTCGACCATGGTGATGATGCCGAGCAGGTGCTCCTGTGCATCGATGACGACGATGGCGTCGCACCGGCTGGTGCGCAGCACGTGCGCAACCCGTTCGAGGGGCTCACCGGGAAAGACGTGCGGCACGTAGTGGGTCATGGCCGTGCTGACCGGCTGCTCGAGCGCTTCACCGAAGCCACCTGCTGTGAGCAGCGCCAAGGCGACCAGACGGTCGTCGACGATCCCGACGAACCGGCCGTCCCCGAGCACAGGCAGGTGCCGGATGCCGAGGGTCCGCATCAACGTCATGGCCTGGCCGACAGTCGTCGTGGGCACCACGGTGGCCACGTCGCTGGTCATGACGTCGCTGGCCCTCAGTCGGGCCATCGGCTCATCGGCCCTTCGAGCCGTGCCGGCGATGGTGACGGACTCCATGGCTGCTCCTCGCGTCTATGGGCGGATTCGCCCCGTGCTCGTCGTGCTCCTCGGCACACCACGGTGGCGGTCAGGATGTGGAGATTGTCAGTGCTGCCCGTACTTGCGGGACCGCGCCGCAGGCCACGCGGCGGTGATCACGCTCAGGACCGCGACCGCCGAGGAGACGGCACCGAAGCGTGACGACCTGCGGCGAGGGAACGACGGCAACGTGCCGGCGGGAAGCGCGGAGCGGCTGGGCGCGCGACCGATCTGCATGTGCTGCGTTGACGACGGCATTCGTCACCAACCCGGGGGCTCTGCAGGACGGGGGCATGCCGCGACAGTGCAGCAGGATGTGGGGCCCTACCAGGGCCCTAGGTCCCGATTGTGGGCCCTGCAACGTGCTCGGCTGACCGCGTCGTGAGGGCGGCTGCAGAACGTCGCGTCGTGCCAGGCGCACAACGTACCGGCGGGTGTCACCTGATGACAGAGCGGCTCTCGTCCAGGACCGCGGCACCGTCGTACCCGGCGAGCAGCGTCTTGGCCAGACCGGATGGGGCCTGGAAAGGACGTGTCCGCAGCTGAGGCCCGCTGCCTCCCCGTGCTCGATCCCTACGGCCGGCACGTCCACCTGTCACGGTGGGCTGTACGGGACGGCAAGGAGGGCAGAGCGTGCGTACGCGATGCGCACACACGATCAGGGGCCTGACCTCCGTCTGCGGAGATCAGGCCCCTGAACTGCACGTTCCTGGTAGCGGGGGCAGGATGTGAACCTGCGCTCCCACCACCGAAGTTGGGATCCAAGCGTGTGGCCTATTCAGGTCCAGTCTCCTGTCGAGAAGTGGCTGGGCCTTCGTAGGACGTGCGGCCGAGAGGGACGTCCTACGAATCGTCCCTACGCAGCGGAGCACTTCGTCCGGCCCGTTGCTCCAAGCCGGCCAGTACTCGCAGCGGCGATCTCGCCCGAAGCCCCCATCAGCCCCCAAGCTGACATCAGCCAGCGGTGCGGTGGAGCGGAAGCCACGGGGATGGGCGCTGACGACACCGGCAGGGCGGACGCTGCTCCGTGTCAATGGCCATGTCATGGTCCCCGCGTCGAGCGGAGCTCGGAGCACCGCGCTGCACGCGCTGAACGAGCTTACGGGTCTCTGAGTCGGCGACAGGTCCGCTGACGACGAAGGCGTCGACGGGGTGGGGTACTCGCAGTCCCGGAGATGGCAGGGCCGCCTCCGCCAGCACGTTCAGCACCAGGCCGCGCAGGAAGACCGGCAGCCGGACCTGAACGGCGAAGTCGAGCACGGCCGTGTCGAGGTGCTCGTCGGATGGCGTCAGGTCCAGGGTCGCCTCGAGACGGAGCCGCAGCACCGGGTCGCCGGCGTCGGACAGGGCCCGTGCGACTGCGGCGCTGAACGGCTGGTGCTGGTCGGGTGCGAGCACGTCCACCAGCTGGTTGAGCTGCTGGCGAGGGGCGTGCAGGACCACAAGCACGCCGCCGGGCGCAAGGGCTCGCCGTGCGGTCCGCAGTGCGTCGGCCAGGTCGGGGACGTAGTAGAGCGAGTGCACGGCCAGCACGACGTCGTAGCGGCCTTCGACCAGCGGCGAGTCGGCGAGCGCGCGCTGGTCGACGACGGCTCGGACGCCGGCCACCGCGGACAGCCGCGTCAGGCAGCGGTCCGCGACGGCAGCGTTCGGCTCGATGCCGGCGTAGTCGACCGGCTGGCCAGTCCGGGCCAGCGTGCGCGCGACCTCGACGTCGACGGAGCCGTCACCGCAGCCGATCGACAGCACGCGGGTCGGCCCTTCCGGTCGGGCCGCCAGCAGCGCGCACAGCCAGGCGGTCATCAGCCCGCGCTGGTCGGAGCGCGCTTCGAACAGCGCGTGGCCGCGGGCGTACTGCTCCGCCGTCAAGCCGGGCAGCGGAAGCAGTCCCTCGACGGACTGCTCGAGCACCCGCAGCGCACCGCCTCGAGCGGTGGTCGGCGTCAGCTGCGGCAACGCGGTGGGGATCGGCGGGTTCACCTGGTCCGCGCGAGCGCGTGCGCGAGGCCGTGCGGTGCCACCGGCACCGTCGCCGCCAGCGCATGCAGCCGCGCCAGCAGCTCGGGCACCTGCTGCAGGGCCTCCTGAACGGTCGGGTCGTGGTCGGCGAGGAAGGCCAGGTGCCGGGCCGCGTGCGCCGCGACGTGGTGGGCGTGCACGTGCAGCGGCCGGGGACGCAGCGGGTCCTGCGAACAGATCACCGACGGCTCGTCGAGGGGCGCGGCCTGCTGGGGCGACGGGTCCGGGGTCGCCGCGTAGGTGAGGACCACCAGCTCGTCCTCCGTGCGCCAGGACGTGGAGTGGCAGACCGCTCCTGGCCGGCCGTCCACCAGTCCAGCCAGCCCGATCGCGTGCTCGTCTGGGGCAGCACGTGCGGGCAGGGGAGCCCGGACCACCCGGTAGCTCAGACCCCTGGCGGTCGGTGCGAGCAGGACCACCTCGATGTGGACCTCGCGAGCCGCTCCGGTCACGGTGCGACGGCCAGGCTGACGGCGTAGTCGCCGCTCGAGTCGGTCCAGCAGCGCAGCGGCTGCAGGCCCGCAGCCCGCAGTTCCGCCTCGACGCGGCCCGGCGTGAACTTCGCGCTGATCTCGGTGCGGATGCTCTCGCCCTCGGCCAGCGGGTACTCGCGACCCCGGACCCGCAGGACCTGCGGGCGCTGGGAGACCAGGTGCATCTCGATCCAGGCGTACTCGGCGTCCCAGACCGCACGGTGGGAGAAGGACGACAGGTCCAGCTCGACATCGAGCTCGCGCTGCAGCACGCGGAGCACGTTCAGGTTGAAGTCAGCGGTCACGCCGGCGGCGTCGTCGTAGGCCCGCACCAGCCGCTCGGGGTCCTTGACGAGGTCGGTGCCCAGCAGCAGGCAGTCCCCGGTCGTCATCGTCGAGCGCAGCGCGCTCAGGAAGCGCGCGCGCTCGTCGGGCAGCAGGTTGCCGATCGTGCCGCCCAGGAAGGCGAACAGGCGCCAGCCGCCCGTGGGGAGCAGCGGCAGGTGATGCTCGAAGTCACCGACGACGGCATGCACTGCCACCGCAGGTGGAGCTCGGCGATCTCGCTGCCGGCCTGGAGCAGCACGGTCTCGTCGACGTCGAACGGGACGAAGCGTCGCAGGGTTCCGGCCGCGTCCAGTGCGACGAGCAGCACCCGAGTCTTCTCCGACGTCCCGCTCCCGAGCTCGACGAGCGTGTCAGCGCCGGACAGGGCGGCGATCTCGCCGGCCCGCTCGCGCAGGACCTCGCGCTCGCACCGGAACGGGTAGTACTCCGGCAGCCGGGTGATCTCGTCGAACAGCATGTTGCCGCGGGCGTCGTAGAACCACTTCGGCGGGAGCGTCTTGCGCTTCGACGAGAGCCCCGCGTGCACGTCCGCCTCGAGGGCTTCGCGCCGGGAGGTCGGCGCGGTGTGCCGGTCGACGTGCAGCCCCACCGAGCTCATCCAGCACCCCCGTCGTAGCGGCCGACGACAGGGTTGAGCGGGGTCGCCGCCAGGCCGCCCGGGGCGACGCCTGGGAGGAAGTCCTGCCAGGCGCCGCTGATGAGCGTCGGCTGGTCGACGACGTGGGCGCCGTCGCCGTAGTAGGTCGTGGCGAGCGCCCGCCGGGGCTGGTCGGTGTGGTTGGGCCCGGCCGTGTGGAAGCACAGTGCGCCGTGGAAGCTGACGTCGCCGACGGCGTACGGGCCGTCCTCGACGGCGACGTCAGCCGCTGCGAACTGCTTGGCGACCTGCGTGTCGTAGCCGGTGCCGGCGCGCTCGAAGGACACGGCCTCCAGCAGCGGGCGGAGGTCGGCTCCGCGGGCGAAGGACAACGGCCCCATCGGCTGCGGGACCGCCGACATCGGCATCCAGGCGGTGACCGCGCTCAGCGTCGCGAGAGGGAAGTGCTCCGCATCGTGGTGCCACGGCGTGCGGCCGCAGCCGGGCTCTTTGGACAGCGCGTTGTCGTGGTAGAGCCGCACGTCGGTCTCGAGCAACGCGGCGGCCAGCCCGCCCAGCCGCGGGGACAGCGCGACGGCCCGCATCAACTCGTCGGTCTGCCACATCTGCTCCAGGGCGAGGAACCGCCCGCGGGTGTCGTTGCCGTGCTGAGCCTGGAGCAGCTCGTCGAGCCGGTCGGCGAGCCGTCGGACGACCGCGGGGGTCAGGACTGCGGGCAGCTTGACGAAGGACTGCTCGCGGAAGCGCTCGCGATGCTCCTCTGTGAGCTCATACGGCTCCTGCAGCGAGGCGACGAGCTTGTCGTCGCCTACGGGTGCGACGTGGGGCAGTCCCGGACCGGGCAGCAGGTGCGCGGGTGGGGCGTCGTTCGCGGCGAGGCTGACGTACCAGTCCCACCACTGCTGGTCGTCCCCGGCCCAGGTCTGCTCCAGCTCCCCCGAGCGGTTCGCCTGCGGCAGCAGGTCGTCGACGTCGTTCAGAGCCACAGCAGGGCCACCTCGTGCTGGAAGGAGTACGCGCCGTCAGGGCCGCGGCAGCCGGCCAAGTAGTCCCCGAGGACCTCAGCGGCCTCCATCTGCTCGAGGTCGACGGTGTCGTCGAAGGCGCAGCGCTGCAGGAAGCCCTGGGCGACGGCCCGGTCCGCTGTGCCCGTCGTGTACGTGATGCGCTGCTCGCGCACCAGCGCACCGGCCCGGTCGAGGGCGTCGCGGACCTGCTCGGCACTGGTGTAGGGCGTGGCCGGTCGTACGCCGGTGCGGTAGGCGTCGTAGAAGGTCAGGTAGTGCGACCGGCTGGTCGCCTGCGCCACGACGCCCAGACCGCCGGGCCGCAGGGCGGCCACGAGCCGCTCGGCCGCCTGGTCCAGCTCGTCGGGCGGCAGCGCGTACAGGGCGTGCGTCGCCCACACGACGTCGTACGGCCCGGCGTCCTCGGGCAGGGCCTGCAGCGTCACGGGCAGCCCCCGGCCGGGCGCTCGCGAACTTGCCGGAGCCGCAAGCAACGTCCAGCAGGCGCCAGCCGTCGCGGGCGTGCGCCCTGAGCAGGTCGGCCCAGTCGGCCGCGAGCACGAGATGGCGATAGTCCTCCGTCGCCAGGGCGTAGAAGGCCTCCATCTCGGCCCGACCCGCTTCGCTCCAGTGCTCCAGGCTGCGGCCGGCAGTGTCCTGGGACGGGTCTGAGGAAGGGGCGGGCGCGGTCGGGCGGCGGCTGATCAGCGCAGGTCCTTGAGTCAGGGAGGGCGACGGCGGCATCCGCCGCCCGAGGTCGCGACTCTGCCGTTGTTGCCAGGCATGCGCAACCGGAAGTGCGACACATGCGCAGGAGCGAGACCGTCGCGTGTGCGCATCTCCACTGCCAAGCGGACCTGGGACGTCATCGTCACGCCGAACTGCAGGAGCCGGGTGACCGCCCACAAGTCCCCGATCGACAACTCTGCGCCACGGTCCAGCACGGTCCGGACGTAGCGGGCTCAAAGGGCGTGGGGTCCCTCGCCGACTACTCCGACATCGGCGGCGGACACGGCCACCAGCGATGGGGCGTTCTGGCGAGTGAGCCCGTCGGCGCGCGGCGCCATGCCGCGTAGCGGACGACTCAAGGCGTTGGCTGTTCCTCCTGCTGGCGCAGCCAGGGGAGCAGTCCACCGGCTAGTAGCATCGCGACCTGGCGATCAGAGAGTCGGTGTCGGGCGAGGTAGTGCTCGTCCCGGGTGGCGTTGGGCACCGTGACCTCGGTGGCGGCCCTCGCCGCAGTGGCAGATACGGGTGTCTGCCACTGCCTGGCTGTGGACGACGACCACCGTCCACAACGTCGACCCAGAGGCGTTCACTGGGTCAGTTGGTGGTGCGCAGGTCCTTCAGGACGGCGACCTGCCCGCTGAGCACGTCGGTGAGGACGTGCCGGGCGAGGGCGAGCAGGTCGGCTACCTCTGGTGCGGCGAGCGCGTAGAAGACCTGGGTCCCCTGCTTGCGGGTTCGGACCAGCCCTGCACGGCGCAGGACGGCGAGCTGTTGCGACAGGTGTGAGGACTCGATGCCGATGTCCTGCTGCAGGGCGGTGACGGACTGCTCGCCGCCACTGAGCAGCTCGAGCACCCGGATGCGTGCGGGGTGGCCGAGGGTCTTGAAGAACTCGGCCTTGAGCCGGTACAGGGGTGCGGTCATGTCGCTCCTCCTGTCGGCTGCGGCGTGTCGTGGCGCTACCGGTGAAGGGTACGGCGCGGTGGTGCTCACGAGAGGCCACCGCGGCTCCCGCGCGGTCGTGTCACGTCGGTCGCCGCACCGGACTCTGGGCGCTGACGAGAGGGGGCCCTTGGCATCACAGGGTCGCGAGTGCGGCGGTGAACGTCGGGCTCGGACGCATGACAGCATCGGCCTGGGCAGGGTCGAGGCAGTAGTGGCCGCCGAGATCCGCCGGGCTGCCTTGCACGCCGAGCAGCTCTGAGATGATCTCGCCCTCGTCGTGGACCAGCCGCTCGGCGAGGTCGGTGAACAGGCCCGCCATCTCCGGGCTCTCGGTCTGCTGCGCGAGCGCCTGCGCCCAGTAGAGCGAGAGGTAGAAGTGGCTGCCGCGGTTGTCGATCTGCCCGATCTTGCGGGCAGGTGACTTGCCCTGCTCGAGCACTCGGCCGGTCGCCTGGTCGAGGGTGCGACCGAGCAGTGTCGCGTGCGCGTTGCCGGTCTTTTCGCCGAGGAACTCGAGCGATACCGCCAACGCAAGGAACTCGCCGAGGGAGTCCCAACGCAGGTAGTTCTCGGCCACCAGCTGCTGCACGTGCTTGGGCGCGGAACCTCCCGCGCCGGTCTCGAACAGCCCGCCGCCGTTCATGAGCGGAACGATGCTGAGCATCTTCGCGCTGGTGCCCAGCTCGAGGATCGGGAACAGGTCGGTCAGGTAGTCGCGCAGCACGTTGCCGGTGACCGAGATGGTGTCAAGGCCGCGGCGCACACGGGCGAGGGTGAACCGGGTGGCGTCCGCGACGTCCATAACCTCGAACTGCAAGCCGTCGGCGTCCTGTTCGGCAAGGTGGGCCCAGACCTTCTTGAGGACCTCGGCGTCGTGCGGACGGCTCTCGTCGAGCCAGAACACCGCCGGGTCGTCGGTCGCGCCGGCCCGGCTCACCGCGAGCTCGACCCAGTTGCGGATGGGGGCGTCCTTGGTCTGGCAGGCGCGAAAGATGTCGCCCGCCTCGACGTCGTGTGACAGCAGAACGGTGTCTGACTCGTCCACCACATCGACCCGACCGCGCGTAACGATCTCGAAGGTCTTGTCATGGCTGCCGTACTCCTCCGCCTGCTGCGCCATGAGGCCGACGTTGGCGACGCTGCCCATCGTTGCTGGGTCGAACGCGCCGTACCTGCGGCAGTCCTTGATGGTCTGGTCGTAGAGGGGGCGTAGGCCGAGTCGGGGATGACGAACTTGGTGTCCTGCAACTGCCCGGCGGCGTTCCACATGCGCCCCGCGCTGCGGATTGCGGCGGGCATCGAGGCGTCGACGATGACGTCGCTGGGTGCGTGCAGGTTCGTGATGCCGCGTGCCGAGTCGACCTGCGCCAGCGCCGGCCCCCGACGCAGGGACCAGGCGATCGCCTCCTCGACGCCTGCGCGCGTCGGCGCCGGCAGGCGCTGCGCAGCCTTCACGACGCTGTGCAGGCCGTCGTTGAACACCGCACCAGCCGCGACCAGTTGGGGGCCGTGCTCAGCAACCACCTCGGGGAAGAACTGCTCCACGACGTGACCGAAGATGACCGGGTCGGACACCTTCATCATCGTGGCCGTCAGGTGCACCGAGAACAGCACGTCACGCTCTCGGGCATCAGCGATCTCACCCGCGCAGCGAGGGAGATGTCGCAGCTCTGCACGTCGATGTCGGCCTTGCTCGCGAACGCCTGCACGATCGGCAGCAGCGAGTGCGTGGCCAGCGCCGGCGCCTCGTCGGTGTAGGTGTAGGTGATCTTCATGGGCTCTCCCTCAACGGGTCACAGGTGGTTCCCGGCTGTGACTGCAGGCGGTGTGCGCGTGTCGCACGGCTCGGGTGGGCTGTGAGATGTGACTCCGGTGTCCGGTCTCGGTGAAGCCGTCCGGGCGAGAGGCGACGGCCCGCACGGCTGGGGGGTCAGCGGAGCATGCGTTGGGCCGGGCCCTCAGAGGCGTCCAGGGCTTGGACGCGCGCGCGTCGGTCTTCAGCACGATGTCGGTCAGCGTGCACGACCAGCGCAGGTCCGGCGGCACGTCGGGGAAGGTCGGCTGCAGTTCGTCGCCTTCCGCTGGCGCCGCCGCCGTGAGACCGGAGCGTTCACCGGCGTGGTGCTCCTGGAGATCTGCCGTCACCGGCCGGGCTGCCCCAGCGGATGCCTCGCCGGCGGCGGTTGACGCGTGCAAGGACGGCCGGGGCAGAAACCGCAGGCCGGATGGGACATGCAGGCGGTGGCGTGGCTGAGCGCCGCTCATGACGGATCGACCTCCTTGGTGGCCGGCCCTTCCGACGCGGGCCAGCCTCCCGGGGCGTACGTAGCGGTGCGTGCGACGGCCTCGGCGACCGCAGGGGCTACGGCCGGGTCGAAGACGCTGGGAATGATGTGCGCAGCGTTGAGCTGCTCGGGCGACAGCACCGCTGCCAGAGCCTGCGCGGCGGCCAGCTCCGCGGCAAGGGTCAGCCGGTGCGCGCCGCTGTCGAGCAGGCCGCGGAACACGCCAGGGAAGACCAGGACGTTGTTGATCTGGTTCGGGTCGTCGCTGCGGCCGGTCGCGACGACCGCGGCGTGCCGGCGGGCCAGTACAGGGTCGATCAGGAACCGGGTTGGCCAGAGCGAACACGATCGCGTCGCCGGCCATCACTGATACGTCCCGCTCGGTCAGGACGCCGGCGGCGCTGACGCCGATGAACACGTCCGCCCCGACGAGCGCCTCCGACATGGTGCGGGCGGCCGTCGGGTGGGTCCGCCCGGCCAGGTCGACGCGGTTGGCGTCCAGATCGCGTCGGCCGGTGTGCACGACCCCGCCGACGTCCAGCAGCTCCTGCAGCCGGCGCTCCACCTCGAAGCAGCGCGGCGCCGAGATGTCCTCGAGGTTGATGCCGCCAAAGCCCGGCGCGATCAGCTGCACGGTGCGGACGATCTCGTCGACGTCCTGGGTGTCCAGGCAGATCGGCCACGCGTCCACGTCAGCGAAGCGCTTGAACAGCGCCGCCTTGCCCTCCATCACCGGCAGCGCTGCGTACGGGCCGAGGTCACCGAGCCCGAGGACCGCGGAGCCGTCGCTCACGACGGCCACGCTGTTGCGCTTGATCGTCAGTCGCCGCGCGTCCTGCGGCGCTGCCGCCAAAGCCACGCACACCCTCGCCACCCCGGGCGTGTACGCCATCGACAGGTCATCGCGCGTGCGCAGTGGCACCTTCGACCTGACCTCGAGCTTGCCCCCCAGGTGCAGCAGGAACGTGCGGTCACTGACGTTGCGGACAGTCACACCGGGCACCTCGTGCAGGGCTGCGGTGAGAGCCTGCGCGTGCTCGGGGTCCCGCACCAGGCACGTCAGGTCGACCGTCAGCACGTCGGCGGTGCTGTCTGCCACGTCGAGCGCCGTCACGGTGGCGCCAGCGGCGCCGGCCGCCGTCGTGACACAGCCGACCGCCGAGGGATCCGCGGCCATGTCGAGCCGCATGGTGATCCCGTACGCAGCGTGCGGCGAACGGTCACCGACCGGCCCCTCGCTCGCGACCGCCGGACGTTCGTGTACGGCGGCTTCAGCCCGCGGCGTCGCCGCGACCGGCAGCGTCCGGTCCCACGGCAGTTGCACGGTCGTGTTGACGCCGCCGTCCTTGCTCCGCTTCATGTGACCTCCTGTTTCTATTAAATTCCAAACTTGACAAGATTGTCAACTTATAGCACTGTCAGTATCATGCCCAACGACGCGGACCGAGCTGTGTGTGAGGCCAAGGCCAACCTGTTCAAGGCCCTCGGTCACCCCGTCAGAATCAGCGTGCTGGAGCTGCTCGCCTCGGGCGAGCACACGCTGGGCGAGCTGGCCGAGCTCACCGGCGTGGAGTTGTCACACCTGTCCCAGCACGTGTCGACGCTGCGCAGAGCCGGGGTCGTCGACAGCCGGCGGATCAAGACCACGGTGCTGTGCACGCTGCGCGATCCGCAGATGGCGGAGCTGCTGGGCGTCGCCCGGCGGCTGATGAGCGCAAACCTGCGCCAGGCCCAGGCACTGCTGGCGGCGCTGGACGTCGCCGACGATGCGGTCTCCGCGGCCGATGCGGCTGGAGTGACCGCGTGAGCAGCTCGCGTTCGGCGGCTTCGGTCCGGGGCTGGGTCGGGCAGGCGAGCGGGTCGGTACGGCCGCTGCTGCCGCGCCGCTCGGACTACGCCGGTCTTCGCCGCTCGTGGCCGCGGGACCTTGCAGCCGGTGTCACGGTCGGTGTTGTGGCTCTGCCCTTGGCGCTCGCCTTCTCCGTGGCCACCGGAGTCGGTGCAGCACCGGGTCTGGTGACGGCGGTGGTCGCGGGCGCGGTGGCCGCGGTGTTCGGCGGTTCGCACGTGCAGGTGTCCGGTCCGACCGGAGCCATGACCGTCGTGCTGGTGCCGCTCGTGGCGGCGCAAGGCCCCCAGGTCGTGTTCCCCGTGGCGGTCCTGGCAGGGCTGTTCGTGATCGCTGCGGCGATCCTGAGGCTCGGTCGGCTGCTGGCCTACATCCCGTGGCCGCTGATCGAGGGCTTCACCGTCGGGATCGCCATCGTCATCGCCGCTCAGCAGGTCCCGAACGCGCTCGGGGTCGCCAAGCCCGAGGTGGAGAACGCCGCGGGGGCCGCAGCGGTAGCCGTGGCACGGTTCGCTGAACAGCCGCGTTGGGCGGTGGTCGGGCTGCTGGGGCTGTCGGTGGTGCTGGCAGCAGCGCTGCCTCGGGTGCACCGCACGCTGCCGGCCAGCCTGCTGGCGGTGGCCGCAGTCACGGCCGTCGCCGAGTTCGCGCACCTGGACGTGGCCAGGATCGGGGCACTGCCTTCGTCGCTGCCGACTCCGTCGCTGCCGGACCTGAGCGGGCTGGGCAGCCTGCTCGGCCCCGCGTTGATCGTGGCGTTCCTGGCCGGGCTGGAAAGCCTGCTGTCCGCCCGCGTCGCCGACGGCATGGGGGACAGCCCCCGGCACGACCCGGATCGCGAGCTGTTCGGGCAGGGTTTGGCCAACGTCGCCTCAGGGCTGTGCGGCGGCATGCCGGCCACCGGCGCGATCGCGCGCACCGCGGTGAACGCCCGTGCGGGAGCGCACACCCGGGTGGCCGCGCTGACGCACTCCGGCGTACTCGCGCTGATCGTGTACGCCGCGTCCGGCCTGGTCGGTCGCATCCCGCTCGTCGCGCTGGCCGGCGTGCTGCTGGTCACCGCGTACCGCATGATCGAGCGGCACAACGTCCGGGCGGTGGTGCACTCGACCCGCAGCGATGCCGCCGTCTTCGGCCTGACCGCTCTGTGCACGGTCGCGTTCGACCTGATCGTCGCGGTCGAGGTCGGACTGGTCGTGGCAGCCGTGCTGGCGCTCGCGCACCTGGCCAAGACTGCGCAGGCAGTCCCCGAGCCGCTCGAGGCTGATGGGGTCGACAGCGATGCCGAACATGAGCTGCTCGCGGCCCATGTGCTGACCTACCGGCTCGACGGCCCCCTGTTCTTCGCCGCGTCGGCGCGCTTCCTGGCCCAGTTGACGCTCACCGCCGACGTCCGCGTCGTCATCTTGCGCCTGTCCGGGGTGGAACTACTCGACGCAACCGGCGCGCGAGCGCTCGGTGAGATCGTCCAGCAGCTGAACGAGCGCGGGATCACCGTCCTGCTCAAGGGCGCGAGCATTCAGCACACCCGGCTGCTGACCGCCGTCGGCACGCTGGAGCCGGTGCTGGCGCAGGGACACGTGTTCAGCGATCTGCCCTCGGCGGTCGCGCACGCCCGCAAGCACGTCGCCCGGATCCGCGACGAGCACGACGCCGACAGGGAAGAGCCCGCACCCGCCGCCGCGGCTCCCACGCTCCCTACCCACAGCCCGCGGGTCGCAGGCGCCGACGTCTGCGACCCGCGACCGACTGTCGCCCCCGGTACCCGCCGGTGAGCGCCCTCCCACCCGACAGGAGCACTCATGACCGTCGTCCGCGGTGACGCAGCCCGGTCTCTGATGGCCCGCACCGGATCTGTCCGGAGGCGGCAGAGGCCTTCCGACGGCGTCTCCGGCTGGTCCCACAGCATCGACAAAGGCGCACTCGACGACGTCGGTGCGGTGCTGGGCGGGGCTGAGCGGCCAGCCCACATGTTGACCGCAACGTCCGCCCCGTCCGGTTCGGGGACGTGCCGCCCGGACCAGACCGGCTGCGTCGAGTGGGTCCTGGCCCGTAGCCGGCGGGAGATCACCACCTGCGTGGGCATGCCGCGGGCGATGGTGTGTGAGCTCGCCGCGCTGCTCGAGCGCTGGCACGGTAGCGAGTCGCCGAGTCTTGCCCGGTCGGCCGCGGCCGCCGTCGCGGGGCTCATCGCCGCGGGCGGCGGTGGCAGTCTGCGTCTGTCCGGGACGCGCAACCACCTGCTGGTGGAAGTCATCGGTCTCGGCCCGCAGCCACCGACGCGGACGGATCGTGCTGCGCCCGACTTCTCAACCGGTACGGGCGACAACCGCGGCAGCTACCGGACGTTCGCTGAGACGGGCAGTGAGTGCGTCCGCTGGGTGAGAATCTCGCTGCCGGCGCGGCGCCACGAGTCCGAAATGACGGCAAGCGTCACCGCAGATGACGAGTGGACGTGACAGCGCCAGAAGGTGCACGTCCCGCGCTGACTGGTCAGGCGCGGAAGGTCACCGCATCCACGTCCCGACGCGGGATGGGTGTCACCTCGCTGCTTTCGGGGCCGGCACCCTGCGCGACGAGCACGTGAAGGTCGGGGTCCTGACCGCAAGCCTGCTCGCGGCAGTCCTGGCCAGCGGGGTCCTGCGTGCCCGCAACCGCACCTACCGCCAGCTGCACGAGAGCGAGACCGCCGACGACGACAGTGACGGCGTCCCCGACGTCTACGTCCCCGGCGAGCGCACCTGACCGGCCGAGTGCGCCGGCGCACTGCACCACAGCGGTTCAGGCAGGAGCGGCAGCGCTGAACCCCCCCGTTGGCGCGGGCGGGTGCGTTGGTGGTGTCGGGTCAGCGCCGTATCGAGCTCGAGCGCGCCGACGCAAGCGCGGGCGATGGCCGCCACGAGGGCGGTCGCCTAGAGCGGCCGCTACTGGGCTGTCTAGCGAGGTCATGAGCGTGCAGATCGGTCGGGTGCAGCGCTCGGTGTGCTGCCATTTTGCTGCCATTGACGGCAATGGCCCCGCCGCCCTCACGGGCGGCAGGGCCTTTGACCTGCACTTCTTCTGTAGCGGGGGCAGGATTTGAACCTGCGACCTCTGGGTTATGAGCGGCTATCTCCTTCCACCACTTCTCCGGTACTCTTGTCAAACCTGCAGGTCAGACGGGCTGTCGAGTGCGGTCCTGAGGGTGCAGGGCTGTGCAGCGAGGCAGAGCGTGCCTACACAGTGCCTACATGGGAGTGGCGATGGGCTGGGTTCGCAAGCACCCGGGCCGGCGGCGTGAGCGGGCACGACGAGCTTCGAGCTGCTGGTCGTCTGCGCCGTGGGTGCAGAGCAGGCGACAGCGAGAGCGCTGGCGGCCCTGCGACGGCGCGTGCTGGTGCCCGCGGTGGAACAGATGACCACAAGGGAGCAGGTCGTCGACACGTTGGCCCGGCTCGCGCCGTCGTCGCCGGCCGTCGTCTGCGACCGTTCGCAGGTCGCGCTTAGCAAGCCATGGTCAGGTCGAGCAGGACGCCGGCTCGTCCGCGACGCCACCTGCCCGGTGCTGTTCACCCGCACAGCGGCCAGCGACCCCGGCGGCCGATGACGGTCAGCGACTCCGACGACCATCGCCTGCGTGACCTGGAGGAGCATCTCGCGGTTGACGACGCCGTCTTCGTCGACGCGTTCCGCAGCCGCCGCAGTTCCCTTATGGGGCTCTCCTGCTGGTTCCGTGGGTCGATTCAGACGGCTTGACGGCCGGGTAGGGGTGGGCAGTAGCCGCCGAGGTTGAGCATGGCGAGGGCGATCATGGCCTCGGGGCTCTTGAAGCCGAAGGCCATCCGGGTTAGGAGCCGGATCTTGGTGTTGGTGCTCTCGAACAGACCGTTGGACAGCCGGTGGTCCAGCGCCGCGTCGATCGCCGCTCGGTGCTTGCTGATGCGTCGGCTGAGTTCGACGAAGCTCGGGATCCGGCAGCGCCTTCCCTCCCCACCCAGTTCAGCCAGGAGTCCAACAGCTGCTTGCCTTGCTCGCCCTTGAGCGCGAATACCTCGCGCAGCTGCTCCTTGAGCAGGTAGGCCCGGAACAGCTGATGGTTGACGTTCGCGACCCAGGCGGGCGGAGCGATGCCATCGAGCGAGCAGACGCCGTACGCGGGGATGCCGTACGCGTCGCTCAGCGCCGCCGTCGTCACCAGCCCCACCCGATGCCCGGTGAACGGTCCCGGTCCGGTGCCGACGACCACCGCGTCGGGGCGCCCGCCGGCCAGCACCTCCCGCACCCCGGCGGCGAGCAACTCGACGTGCCGCTTCGCGTCGACCGTGACAGACGGGGGCCAGCAACTGCAGCTCGGCGCCGTCGAGAGTCACCAGCCCCGCGGTCACCGCAGCCGAGGAGGTGTCCAGCGCCAGGACCCGAATCCCGACGACCCTGCGAGTCGACCGCCCCGCCCGCCGGTGATCTGCCCTCGAACAGTCATCAAGTACGGCGTGTCGTGACCGTTCGAGGTAGATCATCGCGTGCTGTGCGGTGAGACCGCAAAGGTGCCGTGCGCCCCTCGCTCGGCGTCAACCATGACGTGCGAGACGAACGGGTACGTTCCGGCCTCGGGGAAGGCGAGCTCGACAAAGCCACCTTGTGCCACCGCCACGGCAAGCGCCTGGCTGCCACCGCTGGCCGAAGCCGGGCCGGGGCGCAGCAGGTAGCTGCCCTCGAGCCAGGTCGTGTCGAACTGTCCGCCGATGATGTGGAAAGAGGTGGCGCGATTCGGTCCGGCATCCAGCACCCAGACGCGGATCCGCTCGCCGACGCGGGCGGGCAGCGGACGCCAGTCGTACTGGTTCGTGTAGCCGTTGAAGACGACGGCGTCGGGCTTTTCGGCGTTGACCTTCCCGGCGTCGACCGGTTCGCCTTGGGCGCCGAGGTAGAGCTCAGACTGCACCAGCAGATAGCTGCGGTCGACCGTCGGCAGACCGGGCGGCTCGATCACCACGGCGCCGAACATGCCGTTCGCGATGTGCGCGGACATCGGCATCGTGGAGCAGTGGTAAAGCCACACCCCGGCACGGGTCGCCCGGAACCGGTAGACCAGCGAAGCCCCGGGCTCCAGCGTGCGCATCGGCCCGTCGGGCGCCAGCGCCCCGGCGTGGAAGTCGATGCTGTGCCCGATCGAGCCGTCGTTGATCAGCGTGATCTCGAAGCTGTCACCGACCCGGCCGTGCAGGACGGGGCCGGGGGCGGTGCCGTTGAAGGTCCACAGCCGCTGGGTCACCCCGGGCGACACCTCGCGTTCGACCTCACGGACTGTGAAGGTGAGCCGGTGGGTGCGCTCGGCGGTCAGCGGCGGCAGCGCGGCGGGGTGGGCGGCGAAGCCGGGTCCGGGGTCGGCGAGGAAGTCCAGGTCGTCTGCGGCGTCGGACCCGCGGGTCGCGCCGGGGTTCATGCCCTCCTGGTGATGCGCATCCGACCCCGCAGCCGCCGTCCCGGCAGGCGCGCCGATGGCCCGGACGGTCAACACCATCCCCATCTGCCGGTGGCCGACGACCGAGCACCAGCCGTCGATGTCGCGCCCGACCACGCCGACGTCGACGCGGGCGGACTGCCCCGGCGAAAGCCGGCGGCTATCGGCGCCGGAGTCGAGGACGAGGTCGTGGACGGTCGAGTCGTCGGTGTTGGCGAGCTCGATGACCAGCCGGTTGCCGGCGGGTACGTCGATGGTGTCCGGGACGAAGCGCATGTCGCGGGTCTGAACCTGCACCGTCGTGGTCTGCCCCGTGCCGGCGACCCCGGCGGCGGAGGCGACCACGGGCGTCCCGCCGAGGGCGGACGGGTCGATCGCCGCACCCAGCGCGACCGCCAGCACGACCGCGGCCAGCCCGGTGGCCGCGAGACCGGTCCGCTGCCCGCGGGGTCGCTCACCAGCTGGCGCACGCGGGCCGCGTGCGGCAGGCGCAGGGACGGGTACGACGGGCGCCCGCTTGGCCCGGACCGAGGCCTTGATCGCGAGGATGAGCAGAGGCAAGAAGCTGCCCAGCCCGACGAGGACGACGGTCGAGGACAGCACCCGTACGACGCTCGGCACCGGCAGCACGCACGCAACCAGCCCGGCGTTGATGGCGGTGATCCGCAGCGCGCCGCCGCGGTCGAGCACGGTGTTGGCCGCGCGGGTGGCCTGGGGTCCACCGCTGAGCACGACCGGTACGAGGTAGGACAGCGCCCCGAGCAGGACCTGCGCACCGAAGCCGGCCGCCAGGAACGGCGTCAGCCAGCGGAATCGGCTCGCCGCCTCGGCCCAGTCGGGCGCCGTCGCGATGCCGACCGCGAGCGCCGCGAGGATCCCGGCGAGCCAGCTGACAGCGGCCAGCACCGACCAGGTCGGGTAGGCC
>Ga0136611_10001007_pt1 | contig 19218 bp, 16 predicted proteins | sample AntDrymUQ2232306_2_FD_106645 | JGI IMG/M metagenome (GOLD analysis project Ga0136611, IMG submission 106645) | Polar desert sand microbial communities from Dry Valleys, Antarctica - metaG UQ223 (23.06) | ecosystem: Environmental > Terrestrial > Soil > Desert | place: Antarctica: Dry Valley...
AAGACTACGTTATGCAGGCCCATCTGGCAGGCTACCAGATCGCTGTTCACGCCATCGGCGACCGGGGCATCGACTGGGTGCTCGACGCCTACGAGAAGGCGCTGACGGCCCAGCCACGCGCCGACCACCGCCACCGGATCGAGCATTGCGGCATCTGTCGTCCCGACATCATCGAGCGCATCAGGCGGCTCGGCGTCGTCCCCGTCTCACAGCCGGTCTTTATCATCGAGTACGGTGACGGCTTCATCCGCCACCTCGGCCTGGAGCGTGCCCAACTGACCTACCCGTTCCGCACCTTCCTCGACGCTGGTATCCGGCTCGTCTTCTCGTCCGACTGCCCGGTCTCCAGCTACGTCCCGCTGAAGTCGGTTCAGGCAGCCGTTACCGAACGCACCGGCTCCGGCCAGTCGTACGCGCTCGAAGAGGCCGTCACTGTCGAAGAAGCACTCGAGATGTTCACCGTCGCCGGAGCCTGGACGACCTTCGAAGAGGACATCAAAGGCCAGATCAAGCCCGGCATGCTGGCCGACTTCGCCGTCCTTGAACATGACCCGCGCACGATCGACCCAATGACGCTCGCGGAACTGAAAATCACCCGGACGATCATCGGTGGGGAGACGGTGTACGAGAATTGAGTGCTGAGTGCTGAGTGCTGAGTGCTGAGTGCTGAGTGCTGAGTGCTGAGTGCTGAGTGCTGAACCATTGTTGTCTGTCGTTAAGACAATGCAAGGGAGAACACACGTGGATGTATCAATCGAGGCGACACGAGCACAACAACGCAGCACGCAGCACCCAGCACGCAGCACTCGCCAGACTATCAAGCAGGACGCGACCGCCTCGAAAGGCATGGTCACGTCGAACCACCCGTTGGCGTCGCTGGCGGGGACGGAGATGCTGGTGATGGGCGGCAACGCCGTTGACGCGGCCATTGCGACGATGTTCGCGTTGTCGGTCGTCGAGCCGATGATGACGAGCATCTTCGGGGCTGGCTTCATCAATATCCGCCTGGCCGATGGCACCTGCACGACGATCGATAATTACGCAACCGTGCCGGGGCGCGCGCGTGAGGACATGTTCGAGCCGATCCCTGACAACCTGGAGAACGATGTCGCTGGCAACCTGAATGTGACCGGTTACCTGGCGGCTGCGACACCCGGTACGCTGCTCGGCTGGGCGACGGCTGTCGAACAGTACGGGCGGCTGTCGCTCTACGACGTGCTGCAACCGGCCATCCGCTTCGCTCGTAACGGCTTCCGGGTCAGCCCGTACCTGAACATGATCATCGAGATGGAGCGCGAGAACTTGGCCCGCTTTCCGGCCACCGCCGAGGTGTTCCTGTCGCGTGGCGAGGTTCCGGCGGTCGATAGCAATCTCGTGCGCTGGGACTACGCCATTACGCTGGAGGGAATCGCCCACAACGGGCCGGATTTCCTCTACCGCGGTGAGCTTGGCCGGATCGTCGCCGAGGACATGGCGAAGAACGGTGGCCTGATTACCGAGGCCGACCTGGATAGCTACCAGATCTACGAACGTCCGCCAGTGCGCGGAACCTATCGCGGTTACGAGATCGTCTCGATGGGTCCGTTATCGTCAGGCGGGACGCACATCATCCAGATCCTCAACATCCTCGAAGGGTTTGACATCGCCGGAATGGGATTCGGAACCGCTGATACCGTCCACGCTATTGCTGAGGCGATGAAGATCGCCTTTGCCGACCGCTTCCGCTACATGGCCGACCCGGCGACGACCGACATCCCGCTCGACTGGCTGACCTCGAAGGCGTATGGGGAGGAGCGTCGCGCCGGCATCGATCTCCGATGCGCACAAGCCTTCACGGCGGCGTTGCGGCCCGAGGGCGAGGGTGTTTCGACGACGCATTGCTGCGCGATGGATGCCGAGGGCAATGTCGTCTCAACAACCCAGACGCTCAACGGCGGCTTCGGCAGTAAGGTGACGGTGCCGGAAACCGGGATGCTGCTGAACAACTGCATGCACCTGATGGACCCGAACCCGGGCCGGACGAACTCGATCGCACCGGGCAAGCGCATTCTCTCGTCGATGTCGCCAACGCTCGTCATGAAGGACGGCCAGCCGTTCATGGCGCTCGGCACGCCGGGCGGAGTGCGTATCTTTGGCGCTGTGATGCAGGCGATCGTCAATGTCATCGACCACGGCATGACCCTGCAGCAGGCCGTCGAAGCGCCACGCCTCTGGGACCGCGGGCCGACACTTGAGATCGAGCAGGGGTTCGCCGATGTTGCCAACCTGAAGCTGGAGCTTGAGCGGCGTGGACATCAGGTTGAGACGCCGTTCAAGGTGGCTGGCGGCATGAACGGCATCATGCGTGACGCACAGACCGGCCTGCTGCGCGGTGCCGCCTGCTGGCGCGCGGACGGCGCTCCGATGGGGTTCTCCGGCGGCGACGCGCTCGTCGAGGGAGACGCCGCCCGTGCGATGTGGGCCTAGCCGCACTGTGCGCCGCGCCCAAACGACCGGCTGCCGGTTAGGCTGACCGTCCGTAGCCGCACGGCCCCGTTGCACCTACTATCGACGTGCAGGGTGACGCTCGACTCATCCTGCTGGTTCGGACAGGAAGGTCAGGACGCCGATGAGTGCAACTGCCTGCGCCAGATGCGGAAGCAAGCGAACGACGGAGATCGTCGCGATGGAAGACCGGCCAGCCTCGGTCTGGTGTCACTCGTGTGGCGCGGTCCTGACGAAGCCCATCCAGCCTGACGACGAGAACGTTGGCGACAGGTTGCTCGTCGCAGCACTGGGTGACTGAACGGGTCGCCTACGTGGAACATTCGTGAGACAACGCAAGTGGCCTGTAGCCACGAGCCGCGTTCGCACCGAATAGTTGTTGGGTCACCGCGCGCCTCATCTTCCCACTTGTACGGTCGGCTGATGAACGCTTGCAACGGATTGCCGGGAACCGCGCCAAGAGTACGCGGAAACCGTTTGTGGAGACATCCACCCGGATGTAGGCTACGCCCCTACTGCTAATGCATGTCAGACTCACGCGGTGACCCCTGAATACGATGTCGCCGGATAGCCACTGGCCGCCAGCACTGTATCCGCGATCTCGCGCTGGATGGCGATTCTGTCGCGTGGGCCGCGTGCTGTCCAAGAGCGAATCAGATCCAGCTTGCCATGCACCTCAGCAGCATCCGCAATCCGTGGCAGGACGCTGTTCGCCAGCACCGCCGCGCGGTCGAGCGTCCCGTCGAGGTAGATGCGCGCCATGTCGCGCCAGAGTGGGTTGGCGGTTTGCACGGCACGGATGACAGCCGATTCAGCGGCGTACGTCTCGATCAGGATGTCGCCGATTGCTGCCAGAACCTCCTGCTCCTCTTCAGCCTGGTTGCCGAATCGGTCGAATGTCAGACCGGCCAGCAACAACGCGAGCTGCTTCAGATGTGCGATCTGTGTCTGTTCGATGCTGTCTCCTGCTGCATGCATGGACCGGGTTGCCAATTTCGAGAGGTGCATCTCGCCCTTGGCCGCCTTGCGGATGAGCGTCGACGGGGCCAGCAGGCGATTGATCTCGTTGGTGCCTTCGAAGAGGCGGTTGATGCGCGAGTCGCGGTAGGCGCGCTCGATCGGGTAATCCTGGAGGAAGCCGTAGCCGCCGTGGATCTGGACACCTTCGTCGACGCAGTAGTCGAGGGTCTCGGTCCCCAGCACCTTCAGCATCGCGCATTCGGCGGCGTACTCCTGGATGCCGGAGAGGACCGCCGTCGTGCCGGTCTTGCCCTCAATCGCCGCGTCGATCTGGCCGACGAGCCGGTAGGCGGCGCTCTCGGCAGCGTAGGTGCGTGTCGCCATCTCGGCCAGCTTCTGGCGGATCATCCCGAACGAGGCGATTGGCCGTCCGAACTGCTCACGCTCACTCGCATAACGGGCTGAGAGCGCCAGCGCGCCCTTGCTGCCGCCGATGCCAGCCACGCCCAGCTTGAAGCGGGCGATGTTGAGGACGTTGAGCGCGATTCGATGTCCCTTGCCGATCTCGCCGAGCAGGTTCTCGACCGGGACGCGCGCGTCCTGGAGGATCAGTTGACGGGTCGACGAGGACTTGATCCCCATCTTGCGCTCCTCGTCGCCGAGCGAGACGCCGGGGAAGTCCGGCTCGACCAGAAAGCCGGTGAAGTGCTGACCGTCGATCTTGGCGAAGACGGTGAACAGGCCGGCAAAGGCCGAGTTGGTGATGAACTGCTTCGTGCCATTCAGGATGTAGTGCCTGCCGTCCTCAGCGAGCGTCGCGCGGGTGCGGGCGTTGAGCGCGTCGGAGCCGGAGCCAGGCTCGGTCAGCGCATAGGCGCCGACCCACTCGCCGGAGGCCAGCTTCGGCAGGTAGCGGTGCTTCTGCTCATCGGTGCCGAAATAAACGACCGGCAGCGTTCCAATCGTCGTATGCGCGGCGTAGGTGACGGCGAAGCCGCCGGTTGGGGCCAGTTCCTCAACAACTGCCGTGCCGACGGCTTTCGGCAGGTCAAGACCGCCGTACTCTTCCGGCACCTCGACTGCCAGCGGCCCGAGCGCGCCGAGCTTGCGCATCAGGACGGCACTCAGCTCCAGTTCGCCATGTTCCATCCGCTCGATGAGCGGCATCACCTCGCGTTCGACGAAGTCGCGCGTAAGCTTCGCCATCTCGCGCACCTCGTCGCTGCGTTCTTCGGGGATGTCGATCCGCGATGGCCGGTTGGTTAGCCAGCCGAGACCGCGCTGCGAGCCTGCTCCGTTTTCCGCCATGTCACGATCCTTTCGGTTCCGCCTACCAGCACGACTGGTCGCCTGTCATATCCCATCATGGACGAAACCGTTGCCTGGGGCAAGGACATCCCGGTAGCAACGGGAAACGTCGCCAGTGCGAACGAAACACAAAAACCGCCGCCCCAGCCGAATGCCGGAGCGGCGGTTTCTCATCGTCACCAGTTGACGATTGGGGACCGTTCGCTAGTCCATGTCCTCGTCATCGCTGACCAGCTCAAGCTGGCCGCGAATCTCGCCGGCGGGGTTGTCAACGGTATGGACGTTGACGTACGTGTTGCCGGCTTCCATCTCTGCCAGCAGGTGGCCGAGCGTTAGCCCGTCCAGCTCGCCGGAGAGATCGTCGGCGTCTATTGTGCCGCTCGCCAGCGTGCCAACACCGTCATCTTCGGTGCTGAATTGGCCGGTGAAGAGCGTCACGACAACCGGACCAGCAACACCCGGCATGCCGAGGTGAATGTGGGCGGCGGTGACACCTTCGATGTCAACGACGATCACCTCGAACTGCAGGTTGTCATCGTCGTCAACAAAGACGACTGCGTCGCCGCTGGCGTCGGACGGACCCGGAGCCGGCACTTCCTGCGACGTGGTCAACTCGGCGTAGAAGGCCTGGTCGGAGACCTCAACCGGGGTGATTGGTGTCTCGTAACGCCAGCGATAGTAGTGCTGGCCGACGTTGCCGGCTTCAACCTGGTAACCCTCGTCGTTGTCCGGGGTGTAGGTCAGGCAGCGGCGCTCGAAGCACTGCCACAGGACATCAGTCTCGGTGCCGGCGACGAGTGCCGATGTCCAGTAGGCTTCGGCGATCGGGTAACCGGTCGCATAGAACGCATTCTCGAACAGGTCTTCGGTGACGTACGCACCGTTTTCCCAGACGATACCCTCTGAGTTCATGAAGTCCCAGAAGACCGAGGCGACGGTGTGGTCGATGCCCTGTACTGTGACGCGCTCTTCGGCGGTCACGCCATAGCTGGCATAGGACTGATCGTTCAAGATCGTGCCGTCTTCACCGACAACAGCCGTGATTGTCGTACCTTCGGCAGTTGCGGCTTCGGCCCTCAGCTCGAATTCGTTGATGTCGGCATAGGTGGGTCCCAAGCCATCATCATCAGTCGGATCGCCAACGATGTTGATCTCGGCTGGATCGGGTGACTCATCAAACTCGGCGTCGCCGATCTGAAAGTGGCCCTCGACCATCTCGACAACGAGCAGACCATTGGTCACGAACCAGAGGCCGTCGTTGGGAGCGGCGGGGTTGTTGATCTCCATCCGCGACTTGTCGAAGTACTGAACCTCGCGTTCGCCGCCTGGAGACTGTGCGTAGTCCTCCATGATCGACTCTTCGGTGACCTCAAGACCCCAAATCATCGTGCGCTCAACGACGCCATCTGCGACGGGCTTGTCGGTGCGTTCCCAGGTGCGGGCGAAGTCGGGGTTTTCGATATGGTCCGCGCTGGCTGGCGCTGCCACCATCAGTGTCAGCAGAAGGAGCGCGACGATTGTGGCAGCTCGCTTCCGTAGTGTGATTCGTTTCACGCGCTTCATCTCCTCGTTCGTTGCCTGCCGGGAGCCGACTGGCCCCCGGTCCGTGAGTCGTTCGTGGCGCGTAGAGACTACATGCCTTCCATGTCGTCGCCGCGGCCGAACGGCGGCTGCGGAGCGTCCATCGGCTGCGCGCAGGCACCGACGAGACCACTTGCCAGCACCAGGTCGACCGTGGCGCCCATCGGTCGGGCCAGGTCGTACGCTGACGGGAAGACCGCGTTAGCGGTCAGCGCGTCGAAGTAGGTCGCATGGCGGGCCTCAACCGTGGCAATCGAGGCAGCGACGCGGATGTAGTCCGGCTCGCTGATGCACGACGCCGCGCCGACGTACGCGGCAACGCCGGTGTTCTCCAGCAGTTGGGCGGTGCGCATGAATGACTCGATGCTCGAGAAGTCGAAGTTATAGGCCGAGCATTCGACGGTTGGCGTTGCACCAAGGCTCTCCAGCAGGCCGGAGAGGTCTTCGGCGTGGGCAGCCTCGTGCTCAGACACGCGCTGGACGGCGTCGCGCACCTTTGCGCCGTTGACAAACAGGATGCCGGAGGTTGCCAGCGATCCGCCGTTAGTGTCGTTCTTGCCACGGAAGACGCGCAGGCCGGTCTGGAAGTCGGCGGCGGTGAAGACCTCGAGGCCCTCACGATAGAAGGCGTTCTCCAGGTGCTCGAGGAAGAGCGCGAACTGGACGACATCGAAGTCGGTCAAATCCCCGTCGCCGTCGAAGTCGTAGCAATCCATCTCTTCGGTGGCCGGAAGAGTGAGATCCCCGACCACATATGGGTCTTCGCCGAGGTTGCCCGACTCAAGATCCGGGCCGGCCGTGCCAGCGTGGTTAGCGAACGCGAACCGACCGTTCATGCCGGCCAGCGCCATCGCGACCGCGCCCGCGCCCGCAAGCTTGCCGGCCGAGGTCAGGAACCCACGCCGATCCATCGCCTGCGCATTCAGCTTTTGAAACGTCCGCTTGATCTGCTCGTCCTGTGGACTGTTTCCAAACATGGAAAAGTTCCTCCCATAATGCTACTGACAGCTACCGCTCCCTGGCCGACGTCGTGAAGGGAGCACTTCTCCCATTCCTGACCGCCGCCCTCACGCCTTCCTACGAACCACGGTCCGATATGGATCACACTACCTACAAATCCACCACGGACTCAGGATCGTTAGACACGACGATATTGTCATGCGTTTTTTCACGGCAATATCTATGCCATCTTTGCCTGAATGTTGGTGTTGAGACATCGGTCCCGTACATCCAGCGGAGACGTATGCTGGTTGACAGCGTTGGCTGCTCTCGCGAACACTTCAGGCATGCTAGTGCAGCCGCACGGAACCGCGCGCGACGCGCTCACGCAAATCGAGAAGGTGCTACGGCTTGAGGAGCGGCAGGGGTTCCGCGACGCGAGCGCGACGGTTGGTGTTGCCCGCTTTGTCGGCGACCGGACGGCGCGATTGCTGGATGCGTCAGACGGAGCAACCCGGCGTTTGGTGCAGGAGCTGGATGCACTGCTGGACGGCTACACGAACCTGCCGCTGCACGAGCGATCGTCGAGCATCGCCGAGGCGCGAACGATCCTTGCAAGTCTGATGCAGCAGACACCAGATGATTCCCCGGCGCCTGCCGTATCACGTCCAAGCGCATTGCCTCGCGCGAACCTGACGGACACTCAAGCTGCGGCCCAGCCCGTCCGATCAGTCGGAAATCCTGCGTCAGGAAACCGGTCAGCATCGTCAGCGAAGGCGACTCCGGTTCGGGCGGCAGCGAAGCGCCCGACAGCCAGGCTCAGCAGCTTGTCTGACTCGGTCCGGCTGCTGCCAGGTGTTGGCGAAGCGCGCGCGAAGCTGCTCGAGCAGATTGGCATCCGGACGATCCGCGACCTCGTCCGCTTGTATCCGCGACGGCATATCGATTACAGCAACGTCCAGAAGATCGGCAGTCTGCTCTTCGGTCACATCTCAACGATCCAGGGGACGGTTCAGTCGATCGAGACATCGCGGACGCGGACCGGCAAGCAGCTCGTAGATGTCGTTGTCGACGACGGGACGGGGCGCATCCACGCCGCCTTCTTCAACCCGTGGATCGAGCGGCAGCTCCGGCCCGGCGTGCCGGTGTCGCTCTCCGGGCGGATCGAGCAGATGCGCGGCAACCTGTGCCTCTCGAATCCTGAATGGGAGGTACTCGATCAGGGCACGCTGAACACCGGACGGATGATCCCGGTCTACCCGCTGACGAAAGGGCTTCACCAGAAAACGCTGCGCGCACTGGTACGCTACGCCCTTGACGGCACAGCCCGTATGATCGAGGACTATCTCCCGGACGAGTTGCGGCGGCAGGAAGGCGTCATTGGGCTGGCCGAGGCCACCGAGTGGATCCACTTCCCCGATGGCGACACGCCGGCCGAGGCGCAGCGGCGGCTGGAGGCTGCACGCGGACGTCTCGCATTCGACGAGTTCCTCGTCCTCCAGCTTGGGCTGCTACAGCGCAAGCTCGACTGGAGGTCGCAGCCAGGCACGCGAATCGAGATCGACAGCGCCTCGCTGCAACGCTTCACACTATCCTTGCCGTTCGCGATGACGGGCGCACAGGAACGGGCGCTGCGTGAGCTCCTGGGCGACATGGGATCACCACGTCCAATGACCCGGCTGCTGCAAGGCGACGTCGGCTCCGGAAAGACGATTGTCGCCGCGCTGGCTGCGCTGGCTGCTATCCGGGCCGGTTTCCAGGTCGCGCTGATGGCGCCGACGGAACTGCTGGCTGAGCAGCACTCGCGCGGACTGCGGCGAGTCTTCGACGCCGGGCCGGACGACCTGCGGCCACGGCTGGCGATGCTGACCGGCAGCGTCGGCGGCACTGAGCGGCAGATGATCTACGAGGGCGCCGCTGACGGCACGCTCGATTTCATCATCGGGACGCAGGCGCTGATCCAGGGTGGGCTGGAGTTCCGACGGCTCGGCCTGGCGATCATCGACGAGCAGCACCGTTTCGGAGTCGAGCAGCGCGCGACCTTGCGCGGCAAGGGTGAAAGCCCCGACCTGCTCGTGATGACGGCGACGCCGATTCCACGCACGCTGGCACTGACGTTGCACGGCGATCTGGATGTCTCGACGCTCGACGAACTGCCGCCGGGACGCCAGCCGATTGAGACCTACTGGGCGTCGGAGGCGAAGCGGGAGGGAGCGTACGGCTTCGTCCGCGAACAGGTGATGGTGGGGCGGCAAGCGTTCATCGTCTTCCCGCTTGTCGAGGAGTCGGAGGCGATCGACGCGCGGGCCGCCGTTGCCGAGCATGAGCGGCTGTCGGCGGAGGTCTTCCCCGACCTGCGGCTTGGCCTGCTGCATGGGAGGATGAAGCCCTCCGAAAAAGATGCGGTCATGCTGTCCTTCCGCGATCACGAGATCGATATCCTCGTCTCGACCTCGGTTGTCGAAGTCGGCATTGACGTTGCGAACGCGACGGTCATGCTGATCGATGGGGCCGAACGCTTCGGATTGTCGCAACTGCACCAGTTCCGGGGACGGGTTGGCCGTGGCTCGGAGAAGTCGTATTGCATCCTGCTTTCGTCCGATCCAGGCATCGAGAGCAAGCAACGCCTGCAAGCGATGGTCGACTCGCAGGACGGCTTCAAGCTGGCGCAGATCGACCTTGACCTGCGTGGGCCGGGTGATTTCCTCGGCAAGCGTCAGAGTGGCCTGCCGGAGATGGAGCTGGCGTCGTTCGCCGATGTCCGCGACCTGGAGCGGGCGCGGATGGCGGCGGAACGGGTGTTGGCAGAAGACCCACGGCTGGAGTCGGCCAAGCATGCGCTCCTCAAGGGCCGGGTTGACGCATTCTGGCAAACCGCCGTTGCGGACGTGAGCTGAGCCATGAGGATCGTCAGCGGCGAGGGTCGTGGCCGGAAGCTGCGCGCACCAAAGAGCCAGGGAATCACCCGCCCGATGGCCGACAAGATCAAAGAGGCGCTCTACGCGGTGCTCGACTCGCTCGGCGTCGAGTATGACAAGGTGCTCGACCTGTATGCCGGATCGGGGGCGGTCGGGATCGAGGCGCTCTCGCGTGGCGCAAGCTGGTGTGATTTCGTCGACCGCGATAGCCATGCAGTCCGTGCGATCCGCGAAAATTTGGCGAGCGTTGGCTTCGCCGATCGCGCCACAATTCAGCAGGTGCCGGTCCTGGCGGCGATCCGTGGAGCGCGTGAGCCGTTTGACATGGTTGTGTTCGATCCACCATATGCCGATCCGGAGATCATTCCGACGCTGGACGCGCTATCATTCTCCAACGCAGTACGGGATGGCACGATTGTCGCGGTGGGGCATTCACCGCGTGTGGACCTGCCTGAGCAGATAGGCAGGTTGGAGAAGTTACGCGAGCGCTGTCATGGTGGCTCGTGCTTCTCGGTCTTTGATGTGGTGCTACGTGAGGGGACGGGCGGCGAACCGGCGAGCCAGCCGGAAGCGCTGCTTGAGGGGTAAGGCAGAAGACATGCGCGTTGGGGTCTATCCCGGCACGTTCGATCCGATGACGAATGGCCACATCGATCTTGCGCAACGGGCGGCACGTCTGTTCGACCGGCTGATCGTTGCCGTCTATTCAGGTGGCGACCGCTCGCCGAAGCGACCGTTGTTCACGACCGATGAACGGGTCGCGATGGCACGCCGCAGCCTGGCAGACATTCCGCAGATTGAGATTGACACGTTCCAGAATCTACTCGTAGACTACGCGAGAAGCGTGGGGGCGCAAACCGTCGTCCGGGGGCTCCGGGCAGTCTCAGATTTCGAGTACGAGTTCAAACTTGCCCATATGTATCAGCATCTGGCCCCGGAGCTGGAGGTTGTCTGTTTGATGACCAGCTCGGCCCATTCGTTCATCTCCTCCAGCTTCATCCGCGAGGCCGCATCGCTGGGAGGCGATATCGGCGATCTCGTTCCGGCGCATGTCGCCGGGGCACTCCGCCTGCGTTTCGACGCAGGGCAGCTCAACTCCGATGGGAGCGGGCTGATCGAGCCAACCCAGGGTGGTATATAGCGGGCGTGAGCCCTTAGGGAACGACGGAACGAGCGTAACATGGGCCAGGAACCCCACACACGAGACATGATGGAACTGCTCGACAGACTCGAAGCCCACGTCGCCGAAGGACGCCGTGTCCTCCTCTCCAATCGCATCATGGTTGATGAAGGTGAGTTCATGGCGATCCTTGATGAGCTGCGTGCCAGCATTCCCGCTGAGGTCAAGCAGGGCAGACGAGTCCTCCAGGAGCGACAGAAGATCATCATTGATGCACAGACTGAGGCAACGAAAATCATAACGATGGCCAAGGAGCGCTCGGAATACCTCGTCAGCCAGCATGGGGTGACTGCGGAAGCGCGCTATCGTGGCGAGGACTCGCTCCGCGAGGCCCGCGAAAAGGCGAACCGCTCAATGTCCGCGATCGATAAGTACGCCCGCGAGCGGCTGGAAAACGTCGAACGGGTCATCCGCGAGAATCTCGACGAAATCGAGCGCGCGAAGGGCAGTTTGTCGCAGGCGTAGATTTCAGCTACGGAGTCGCGTAGCCACGTGCCGTGAACCAGAGCCGCCGCCGTCGTGAGGAACCGCTCGCGCTTGATCTGTCATCCTGAGCCGCAGCGAAGGATCGCTTAGGGTTAGTGACAGGAGTGTGGTGGAGGCAGTTGATCGCTCCTGTCCTCGTGAACTCGTCAAGGCCAGCCGATCCTTCGCTGCGGCTCAGGATGACAGATCACTGAGGGCTGTTCCTCGTCATGGAGTCGTCTCTGGTTCACTTCACGTCGCGACGCATTTCCCCGTCAGTTGACCGCCTATCCGGTGCAGGCTATACTTCACAGGTTGTGCTTGAGCGCAGCCATGGTGTGCCGCCGCCGGGGTCACGCAGTCGCACCAGTACCGTCGCATAACCGGCGAGAGTAGACATTCCAATGGACCTCAAGAACGACACGGTCATCAACGTCGCGCAGTTGATGAAGGACGATATCGGAGCCGCGCGCAAGGTTCGCATGTCGCTGGACTGGTTCGCGCTGGACCAGGATCTGATGGCGAAGGATGTGACCGCGAACTTGCGGCTGACGCGCATTACGCATGGCATCCTGGCCAGCGGGCTTGTCGCGGGTATTGCGATGGTCGAGTGCGTCCGCTGCCTGGAGCTGTACGATCAGCCGTTTTCGGCTGATTTTGACCAGGAGTACCGCCCGACGATCGACGTTCGTAGCGGTGTGGCGCTCGATCAGCCACCTGCGGACGAGGAATTGGGACTCATCGATGCGTCGCATGAGCTCGATCTGGCCGAACCGATGCGGCAGGTAGCGATACTCGACTTGCCGATCAAGCCGCTCTGTCGTGATGACTGCGCCGGCGTCGGACCGTCGGAGTTCGGGGACGATGATGAGGGCGACCGGCGGCTCGGTGTCCTCGGGCAGTTGCTTGCGAGTGAAGATGAGACGATCGACGACGAGTAGATGTTGAGTCAAATGCATGTTCCAGCCGCTGTTCAGGCGGGCTGGCTCAGGGGATTGGGTAGGGAAGAGGACAGATGGGCGCACTTCCAAAGCAACGTATTACGAGGGCCAAGCAGGGCTTCCGCCGCCAGCACGACAAGCTGACGCCGGTTCACCTGATGTCCTGCCCGCAGTGCCGCCAGTATAAGCGGCAGCATCACGTCTGCCCAAGCTGCGGCTACTACGCTGGCCGACAGGTGCTTGAGATCGAAGTCAAGCGCCAGCGCGAGACCTAGTTCCGATCGATCTCAGGCGCGCGGCACTCTGCCGCGCGCCTGTTGCTTGGGCTATCCTTGCGACAACGTGAACAGCGGCATATCGGACTCGCAGGTGGAACACGGGAGGGGCATCGTTGATGCGGCACGCCGCGGTCACAGGTTGGGGCATGGCTGTCCCCGACCGGGTGCTGACCAACCACGACCTGTCGCAGATGGTCGATACCTCCGATGAGTGGATCGTCAGCCGGACCGGTATCCGCGAACGTCGCGTCGTCACGCCAACTGACACGGCCACGAGCATGTCAATCACCGCCGGTCGCGCCGCCTGCGAGAAAGCAGGTATCGATTCGGCAGACCTCGATCTGATCGTCGTTGGCACTTACACCGCCGATCACCAGATGCCGTCGGTCGCCAGCCTGGTCCAGGACGCGCTCGGCGCGCGGCGGGCCGGAGCCTTTGATGTCAACGCCGCCTGCTCAGGCTTCGTCTACGCGCTGGCGGTTGGCTCGCAATTCATTGAGTCGGGCGTCTACTCCAAGGTGCTGGTGATCGGCACCGACGTTGCCTCGCGCTTCCTCGATTACACCGACCGCGGCACCTGCATTCTCTTTGGCGACGGTTCCGGGGCCGTCGTCCTCCAGCCGAGCAGCGCGGACGAGGGATTGCTCTCGCTCGTGCTTGGATCTGACGGTTCGGCTGGACAACATCTCACACTTGGGGACAATACAGCGTTAGAGAACATGAACGGCGACCGAACGGTCGAGCGTCCATTCATGAAGATGAATGGGCCAGAGGTGTTCCGTTTCGCCGTCCGGGTGATGGGCGAGGCGGCTGCCGAGGCGGTCATCAAGGCCGGGCTGACGTTTGGCGATATCGACCTGCTGGTGCCGCATCAGGCGAACCTGCGCATTATCGACGCGGCTGCCAGGCGGCTCGAATTGCCGCGTGACCGTGTCTGGGTTAATGTCGATCGGTATGGAAATACGTCGTCGGCGTCGGTGCCAATATCTCTGGTTGAAGCGGTCGATGCGGGCGCGATCCAGGATGGTATGAACGTCGTCGTTGTTGGGTTTGGCGGGGGACTGACATGGGCAGCGGGGGTACTGCGATGGGGCTCGTCGGGCGTCGCGCAGGAGGCCCGTCGGTGACGGCGGGTGCGGCATGGATTTTTCCGGGACAGGGTTCGCAAGTGGTCGGGATGGGTCGCGACCTTGCCACGCACTATCCCGAGGCACAAGCGGCGTTTGACGAGGCCGATGAGACGCTTGGGTTCTCCGTTTCGAGTCTCTGTTGGGATGGGCCGGAGTCCGAGTTGACGCGGACGGCCAACCAGCAGCCAGCGCTGCTGACGGTCAGCGTCGCAACTTTGCGCGTCCTCCTGAAGGAAGATCTGCTGCCGGAGCCGGACTACGTCGCCGGTCACTCGCTCGGCGAGTATTCGGCGCTCGTCGCCGCCGGGGCGCTCACGTTCGCCGACGCGCTCCGTCTGGTGCGCCGTCGCGGTGAGTTGATGGAGCAATACGGGCGCGGCGCGATGGTTGCCGTGATCGGGCTGGACGACGAGGCGATGCAACTGGTTGCGAACGAGAGTGGCGCTGAGGTCGCCAACTTCAACGCACCGGGGCAAACGACCCTTTCCGGCAGCGAAGAGGCGATTGAGGTCGCTGAGATTGCCGCCAGGGCGCGCGGCGCACGGCGGGTCATCAAGCTGCCGGTCAACGCTGCCTTTCACTCGTCGCTGATGGCGCCGGTGGCTGATGCGCTCGCGCGTGAGATCGATCAAGTTGAGATCGTCAAGCCGCGCGTCCCACTTGTCTCGAACGTCACAGGCGAGCCGATCGCGAACCCCGATGACATTCGCAATGAACTCATCGAGCAGCTATGCGCCTCGGTCCGCTGGACGCGCGGCGTCGAGACGATGGTTGAGCTTGGCGTGACCCACTTCTATGAGATCGGCTCCGGCAATGTCCTGACCGGGCTCATCGGACGCATCGACAAGTCGGCGACTGCACTGACATCTGACAGGCTGTTGGGCGACCGGCTCAGGAGCAGGGGTAGCGCATGAGCGAGAGCCAGAGTCAGAACAGCAACCGGAGCGTCGCGATCGTCACTGGCGCTGCGCGCGGGATTGGCCGTGCGATCGCGCTCCAACTTGCCAAGGACGGATACAACATCGTCGTCAACTACCGTGGCGACGAGGAACTGGCGCAATCACTGGTCGACGAGTTGCAGTCTCATGACGTCCAGGCACAGCCGATCTGCGCCGATATCACCAAGGCCGATGATGTCGCTGGACTGATCGAGGGGGCGATTGCCGCCTTCGGGAAGCTTGATGTGCTGATTAACAACGCCGGCATCACCCGCGACACGCTGCTGATGCGCATGAGCGAAGACGACTGGGACGCCGTCCTGACGACCAACCTCAAAGGCGCATTTCTCTGCTCGAAGGCGGCAATCCGACCGATGATCCGCCAGCGGAATGGCGCGATCGTCAACCTGACCTCGGTTGTCGGGCTGGTCGGAAACGCCGGTCAGTCGAACTACGCCGCCGCCAAGGCCGGACTGGTCGGCTTCACCAAGTCGCTGGCGAAGGAGGTTGGTTCGCGTGGGATCACCGTCAACGCCGTCGCGCCCGGCTTCATCGAGACGCGGCTGACCGATGCCCTCTCCGACGAACTCAAGGATCTGTCGATGAAGCAGATCCCGCTCGGTCGCTTCGGCACTCCCGAGGATGTCGCCAGCGCGGTTGCCTTTCTCGTCTCGCCTGCCGCGCGTTACATTACCGGCCACACGCTGTCGGTCGACGGCGGCCTGTTCATGGCGACGTAGGTGATAGAGGTCAGCCGTCGGCGATCAGGCTCCAACTCTGGAATCAGGTGGATGTGGTCGATGGTTTCTCGTGAGGATGCTTAGCGTTCCCCTGTCGTCCTGAGCCGCAGCGAAGTACCTCTCCATGTCAAACGTCCGGGCGGTCAAGGCGGAGAGGTCCTTCGCTGCGGCTCAGGACGACAGGGTGGCGGTTTGTCGCTCCCATTCAACCGTTGGTTGTGCAAGGTCGTGAGTCGTTTACATAGTTGTCCACGTTACAGGCTGATTTCTGATCGCTGAAAGCTGATAGCCACCATGTTCGACAAGATACTGATCGCGAACCGGGGAGAGATCGCGCTGCGGATCCTGCGCGCCTGCCACGACCTGGGCGTCAAGGCGATCGTCGCCTACAGCGATGCCGACCGTGACTCGCTACCAGTTCGCCTCGCGGATGAGGCGGTCTGTATCGGTCCTGCCCCGGCTGCCAAGTCGTATAACCACATCCCGTCCGTCATCAGCGCGGCGCTGGCGACTGGCTGCGACGCGATCCACCCGGGCTACGGCTTTCTGGCCGAGAACGCCTACATCGCCGAAATCTGTCGCGAATGTAACCTGACCTTCATCGGCCCCGAGCCGGGTACGATCGAGATGATGGCCGACAAGTCGACAGCACGCCAGATGGCGAAGAAGGCTGGGTTGCCAGTCCTGCCGGGAACCGAGGAAGCGTTGCCCTCCGCGATCGATATGCGCGAGTTGACCCGTGACATTGGCTTCCCGATGATGCTCAAGGCCGTCGCCGGTGGCGGAGGCCGCGGAATGCGCATCGCGCACGACGAGCGCGAGCTGCTGCGGCTGCTGCCGGTGGCTCAGGCCGAGGCGCAGTCGGCTTTCTCGAACGGCGGCGTCTATGCCGAGCGCTATCTCGACCGGCCACGCCACATCGAGGTTCAGATCATGGCCGACCAGCATGGCAAGGTGCTATCGCTTGGCGAGCGCGATTGCTCACTCCAGCGCCGGCACCAGAAGCTGATCGAGGAAGCTCCAGCGCCAAGCATCTCGCGCAAGTTGCGCGACAATCTGGCGAAGGCGTCTGTCAAGCTCGCGAAGGCGATCCACTATACCGGCGTAGGCACGTTCGAATTCCTGGTCGACGCCGACGAGCACTTCTACTTCATCGAGGCCAACACGCGCGTCCAGGTTGAGCATCCCGTGACGGAGGCGATCACCGGCATCGACATCATCGTCTGGCAGATCCGCGTCGCCGCTGGCGAGCACCTGCCGTTCAGCCAGGGTGACATCAAGCTCAATGGCCACGCGATCGAGTGCCGGATCAACGCCGAGAATGCGGCCAGCGGATTCTCGCCGTCAACCGGGACAGTCGTCGGCTACATCGCGCCGGGTGGGCCGGGCATCCGCGTCGATTCGCATCTCTATCCGGGGTACACCGTTCCAACCAATTACGATTCATTGATCGGGAAGGTGATCGCCTGGGGATCGACACGTGAGGAAGCCATCGCGCGGATGCGGCGAGCGCTGTCCGAAACGTTCATCGTCGGGATCGACACGACAATTCCGTTCTACAGTTACGTGCTTGCGCAGCCGGAATACGCCAGCGGCAAGCTCGACACGTCGATGATCGGCGATTTCGTGACGCGGATGGGTGTCAGCCTCGATGCTGACGCGGGTCCGATCCTGGCAAATGCCGGTCCATAGGTTGGCAGCAGACGCGCGGTTTGGTCGGCGCGTTTATAGACGGCGTACCTGAGACGGTCATGACTGAAAGTAGACGGATGTCGGGACGAAAGACACGTTCGGCTGAGAACCACCAGGCGCGAACGATGGCGTTGCAGATCCTGTTCGAGGTCGACCTGACCGGCCACGAGATCGATGGCGTCCTGCGGCGCTATTCAGAAGACATGGCACTGCCCGAGCCGGTCCGGCACTACACCGAGCGGCTTGTCAACGGTGTCAAGGAGCGGCTGATCGAGATCGATGACCGGATCGGGGCGGCTGCTCCGAACTTCCCGGTGGCTCAACTCCCGGCTGTCGATCGCAACATCCTGCGCGTCGCGATCTACGAGCTTGCCAATGAGCGCGCTGTCCCATTCAAGGCAGCCATCAACGAAGCTGTCGAACTGGCAAAGCTGTTTGGTGGCGAGAACTCGAGCCGCTTTGTGAACGGCGTCCTGCGCACGATCGCGTCGCAGGAAAAGCGCGATACGCCGGATGCTGGCGCATGACTTTGTGGCGCGCATGGGTGTCATGCATAATACGCCGGACGTTACGAGCGGTAGCGGGCCGGATGGATGGTCAGATTGGTCGAAACGTTCGTCGCCGCGGGATAGCGCCATGACGTATAGTGAGCCGCACGTGGCGACGTAACACAGGCGACGCGCCGGTAGGGGACGCCGGTTAGATCAAGGGTCACTGGCACGAACGCCAGAGCCCGGTGGGACGCGCGAGATGCGACGACGATCGGCGGCGGCGCACGTCCCTGTCAATGACCAGTCGATTGAAGGGGAAGGTACCCGCAGTGTCAGCCGTTTACGATCGTATGCAGGCGATTATTGCCGAGCAGCTTGGCGTCGAGACCGACAAGATCACGCCGGACGCTGAGTTTATTCAGGATCTGAACGCCGATTCGCTGGACATGGTCGAGCTGGTCATGTCGCTTGAAGAGGAGTTCGGGGTCGAGATCTCCGACGAAGAGGTCGAGAAGATCATCAAGGTCAGCGATGCGGTCGAGTACATCGAAGAGAACGCAAACGCCTGATTGACGATACGGCCAGATGTATTGCTCTGACCGTAGATGAGAGTGCAAGGAAAGCGCCGGGCGCACGCTGTTGCTTCCGGCGTTGCGGGTTTTTGCGCCATCCATCGGGCGGGCGATACAATACCCCGGCACGCGGCATGCTGACCATTCCTGTGGTTGACCTGTCCGGGCAGCCGCGAGCAGGCGCGATGTGCGCGCTGGCCAGTCGATGGAAGAGCACAATCTTCCCCACGACGGCTATGGTCAACTGAGAACGTGAGAACGGCGATTGGCAAGCATCATTAATCGCGTCGCATCCCCGATCCGCGCCCGCCGAGCAGGCGCCGGACGCTCGCAGCCCCCATCCATCGATGAGCCGATGAACCCGGAGATCGACGAGGATGTCTTCATTGAGATGACCCTCTCCGATCACCTGGAAGAACTGCGTAGCCGCATGATCAAGTCGGCGCTCGCAGTCTTCATCTGCCTGATTGGCGGCGTCTGGTTGTCGTGGAAAGTGATCGGCGCGATCGCGGAGTCCGCCAACATCCCCAACAATCAGATGCAGATCATCAGCCCGACCGAGAGCTTCGTCGTCTGGATGAAGGTTATCCTTTACATATCG
>Ga0136611_10001008_pt1 | contig 19218 bp, 14 predicted proteins | sample AntDrymUQ2232306_2_FD_106645 | JGI IMG/M metagenome (GOLD analysis project Ga0136611, IMG submission 106645) | Polar desert sand microbial communities from Dry Valleys, Antarctica - metaG UQ223 (23.06) | ecosystem: Environmental > Terrestrial > Soil > Desert | place: Antarctica: Dry Valley...
GACTTGGTCAAGCTCGGCCGAGGAAGCAGCACATGGTTGCCTCCGTGGCAGCCCGATTGCATTGTGCACCTCGCGGCATGGGCAAAGGTCCATCAACTCGTCCGCGAGCCTGAGAAGGCGCTCGAGAACGTAGAGATGGCCTTCGCTGCGCTCGAGATCGCCCGTGCAGTGGGTGCACCGATCATGTTCGGCTCCAGTCGAGAGGTGTATGGCGACATTCATCGTCACGTGACCAACGAGGCTATGGCGGATTTCGTCGTCGCCGAAAGCCCGTACTCTGCGAGCAAGATCGCCGGAGAAGCATTCTTCTACAGCTACGCCCGCTGCTACGGCATCCGGCACCTTGTCTTCCGTTTCAGCAATGTCTATGGACGCTACGATAACGACCTCGAGCGGATGGAGCGGGTCATCCCGTTGTTCGTGAAGGAGATTGCCGCAGGCCGCCCTATCGTCGCATACGGCAGGTCAAAGATGTTCGACTTCACCTACGTCGACGACTGCGTGCGGGGCATCCTGGCCGGCATAGATGCACTGAGCGCCGGGACGATCGGCAACCAGACCATCAACCTTGCCTACGGTCAGGGTCAGACCTTGTTCGATCTCATCACCCTCATCGAGCTCGCGCTCGACACCACGGCGACGGTATCGTATGAGCAACCGCTCACGGGCGAGGTGACCAAGTACGTCGCCGACATCTCGAAAGCACGTGACCTCCTCAACTACGATCCAGAGGTCCCCCTGGCGCTCGGCATCAAGAAGTACGTCGCTTGGTGCAAGGAGACCAACTTCATCTAGATGACTTCGCGATTCGTACCACAAGGAGCACGTCGGGGCCATCGCACGAGTTGGGCGCCTCTGACGGCCCGGTAAGGTTGCCGCATGACCTGCCTTGCTCTGGCCCGGGTGTGCCCGTCGGCGGCGGCTCCATGACCGCAGCGATCAAGGTCGGCGTGGTCGGAGCAGGCCGGATGGGCTCGCACCACCTCAGGATATACGCGGGGCTAAAGGGGGTTGAACTCGTCGGCGTCGTTGACGATCGGCCTGACCAAGCGCAACAGGCAGCGGAGCGGTATGGCTGCCGGGTGTTCGCCTCCCCCGAGGAGTTGGCCAAGGAGGTAGACGCCGCAACCATCGCAGTCCCATCATCGTTGCACGCTGACGTGGCCGGCCGGATGCTCGAACAAGGCGTGCACTGCCTGGTCGAGAAGCCGCTGGCCGTCACCGAGGCCGAGTGCGTGGCGCTCATACATGCCGCCGACTCGCGCGGGTTGGTGCTCCTGGTGGGGCACATCGAGCGCTTCAACCCCGTAGTGCGCCAGCTGGGCGAGATCCTCAAGGGAGGCGCCGTCCAGGCGATCGACGTGCGACGGATGAGTGCGCTGAGCGCCCGCATCACCGACGTCGACGTCGTGACCGACCTGATGATCCATGACATCGACGTCGTGCTGTCGCTCATGGGGACGGACGTCACCGGGGTGTTCGCCCAGGGAGTGCGTACCCACACCGAGTCGCTTCACGGCTACGTCACGGCGACGCTCCAGTTCGGATCTGGCAGCCTCGCCTCGCTCACAGCTAGTCGCATCACCCACAACAAGATCCGAGAGATCAACGTCACCGCCGACATCGGCTACGTCACCGCCAGCTACCTCACTCAGGAGCTGCTGATCCACTCCCAGGCCCGCACGTCCGGTGGCGATGGAGACGGATCGGCCCGGAGCTACGCCTTGGACCTGGCGATCGAGCGCGTCCTGGTCCGGCCGGAGGAACCGCTCGGCCTCGAGATCCGACACTTCATCGATGCCGTGACGAACCAGACCCTGCCGCTGGTCTCGGGACAGGACGCATTGAACGCCATGCGCTTCGTCTGGGAGATCCAGGGTCTCCTCGCACAACAGGCTCCGGGGACACCATGCCCGGCCTGAGCGGCGCCCGCATCCTCGTGACCGGTGGTGCCGGGTTCATCGGCAGCCACCTCGTGGATGCGTTGCTCGATGCCGGCGCAACATCGGTGGCGGTCGTCGACACGTTCTTCCTTGGACGGGAGGAGAACCTGGACGGAGCGCGCAACCGACACGGCGAGGCACTCACGGTGTATCGCGAGGATGCGGGCGACCTTGGCGCCATGACCGCGATCTGCCGCACCGAACGGCCCGACCTGGCCTTCAACCTGGCCACCAAGGCATTGCTGTACTCGTTCTTCAACCCCGTCGGTGCCTTCGACGTTAACGTGAAGATCGCTGCAGCGCTGGCCGAACTGCTGCGTCAGAAGGCCTTCGCCAAGCTCGTGCACCTCTCGAGCTCGGAGGTTTACGGGACAGCGCAGCAGGTCACCATGAGCGAGGACCACCCACTGCTCGCCGAAACCTCGTACGCCGCCGGCAAGGCGGCCGCCGATCTGCTGCTGATGTCCTACGTGCACATGTACGACGTCGACGTAGTCACCGTACGGCCCTTCAACAACTACGGGCCCCGCCAGAACGACGGAGCCTTTGCTGCCATCGTGCCGCTGACGATCAAGCGGCTGCTGCAGGGTGACGCACCGGTGATCGAGGGAGACGGCCTTCAGACACGAGACTTCACCTACGTTGAAGACACGGTGACTGCGATCCTGGCGCTGTCGACGACGCCCGAGGCCGCTGGCCGGACGCTGAACGTCGGCAGCGGCAAAGAGACCTCGATCCGCTCCGTCGTCGAGACGCTCTGCGCTATCGCTGGTTACACGGGCGAGCTCCTCGAGGCGCCGGCGCGAGTCGCCGACGTGCGACGTCACCAAGCGGATGTAACCCAAGTCGAGCAGCTCCTCGGGCCCGTATCACACCTCGACCTGCACGAGGGTCTTGAGCGGACCTACGGCTGGCATCGATCCGCCGTCAGCTCCTGAGGTGACGATCCCCCGGATTCCCCTGACCCGCCCACTGACGGATTTCGACGATGTCGCTGAGGACTTTCGGCGAATCGTTGAGTCGGGCATCTTGACCGGCGGGCCGTTCGTCGCCGGCTTCGAGGCGGACGTCGCCGCCTATGTGGGGGCGACCCACGCCGTGGCCACAACCTCAGCCACGACTGCCCTGCACCTCGTGATGATCGCGTCCGGGCTGGGACGGGGTGACGAGGTCCTCGTGTCGGATTTCACGTTTCCCGCCAGCGGCAACACGATCGCCCAGTGCGGTGCGCTGCCCGTCCTCGTTGACTGCTTGCCCGACAGCTTTCTGCTCGATCTCGACCACGCCGAGACCCTGGTGACCTCGCGCACACGGGCGCTCATGGTCGTAGACCCGTTCGGGCAGCCCTGCGATCTCGATGGGGCTGCCGCCCTCGCCGAGCGGCACGGGCTGCTGCTCATCGAGGACGCCGCCTGCGCTCTGGGCGCCCACCGGGGGGAGCGGCGCTGCGGATCCTGGCCGGGGGCAGGCTGCTTCAGCTTCCACCCTCGCAAGATCATCACCACCGGCGAGGGAGGCATGGTGACCACGAGCGACGCGAACCTTGCCGAGCGCATGCGCCTGTTGCGCAGCCACGGTGGCGTGCGTACCCCGGTCGGGCTGCAGTTCGAAGAGCACGGGTTCAACTATCGGCTCAGCGAGCTGCAGGCGGCGCTCGGCCGGGCCCAAATGTTGCGGCTCGAGGAGATGCTGGCTGGCCGAAGGACGGCGGCGCAGGCGTACGAATGCGCATTGGCGCCGCTGGAGGACCTAGACCTCCCCGTTTCACAGGGTCCCGGCTCGACGTTCCAATCGTTCGTCGTGATGCTGCGCGACGGTATCGACCGCGATCAGGTGACGGTCGCCATGCGTGACGCCGGCATCGAGACGACGTTGGGCACCTACGCGATGCACGCGCATCCGGCCTTTGCCTCCTACGGCTACCAGCCCGGCGACCTGCCCCACTCCCATCGAGCGCAAAGGCAGTCTCTGACGCTTCCGCTGTGGCCAGCCATGAGCAACGATGTGATCGAGCGGGTCGCCACCGAGCTGAGCACGGCTCTGCAGAAAATGAGGTGATCCTCCGCCGTTCAGGCCGCGCGCTGCCAGTGACGATCGTGGCGCGCTCCGCGCGAAACGACCTGAACAGTTGTGGCTCAGGAAAGTTAGGAGCTTGGCGCTAGGGTGCCTAGCGATGTCATCGTCCAGGCCGAACGTGAGCGGGACAGATGCCTCTGCTGAGGTGGTCGTAGAATCCCTCGTCGCCGACGGCGAAGTGGCGTACTCCGAGTTCGTCGGCCAGCAGAGGGCAGCGATGATCTACTTCTCCCTGCCGTTTCGCGACATGCTCGTGGCGCTGTTGGGGTGTCGTCCGGTCTATGGGGTCGCCCGTCGAGGAGCGGACATCGTCGGCATCTTTCCCCTCATGGTGGCATCCGGCGCCCATGGTGACGTGCTCAACTCGCTTCCCTACTTCGGCAGCTACGGCGGACCGCTGTGTGATGTCAACGACGTGTCGGCGACGACCGCCCTCCTCGCCTGGTATCGCGAACAGGCTGGCCGGGTCGCCGCAGCCACCGTCATCGAGAATCCCCTACTCGGTCAAATGACCATGCCGGCGACGGTGCAGAGCGAGAGGATCAGTGTTTTCACGTCGCTTAACCCTCGCGAAGGGCGCGAGGCGCTGCTGCAACGGATAGATTCGAGCGCGCGGCGCAACGTGCTCAAGGCCGAGCGGTCGGGAGTGGTGGTCTCGACGGCAGGTGCAGATCCCGACTCGCTCGAGGCGCTGGTCTCGCTGCATCGGCTCAGCATGCAGCTAAACGGCGGCCGTGTGAAAACGTCCGAGTTCTTCCAACTACTGCCCATCGTGTTCCGGCCCGACCTCGACTACCAGCTGTATCTCGCGACGATCGACGGCGAAACGGTCGGTGCTCTGCTCGTCATGTTCCACGGTCGGGTGGCTGAGTATTACATCCCGGCCACCCTTCCCGCCGCCCGTCCACTGCAGCCCATGGCGGCACTCCTCTGCTACGCCATGATCGATGCAGCCGAACGTGGGTGCTCGCTCTGGAACTGGGGCGGCAGCGGTATCGGCAATGAATCGCTGGTCAGGTTCAAGATGAAGTGGGCTGGGCGTCGGTCGACCTACCGCTACTCAACGCTGCTCAACGACGAGGCGCTCCTCGATATCGCCGCTGACGATCTACTCGATGCCTACCCCGACTTTTTCGTGCGGCCGTTCGACCCGCCGCCTCGCGACAGCGACGGCGACGACTCGCCGGGATGAAGCCCTTCGGATTTCTCACTTCGGGCAGTGGAAGGCCGTTGCGAGACCCAGGGCGCTTCACCTTCGCTAGGGTGCCGAACCGATGACGCCGCCCAGCGATGACGTGGACGACGCGCTGTCGGGGGTCGAGCGGCTCTACACCGAGGGCCTCGAGCGGCATGGCGCCAGCCCACGCAGTGTCGGTTGGAAGGACACGTTCTCACAACAGCTCCGCTTCGCCAAGCTAGCGACGTTGCTGCCGACAGAGCCGGAGCAGCCGATCAGCGTCAACGACCTGGGTTGCGGATATGGATCGCTGCTGTCGTTCCTGGACGAGATCGACGGCGTGCAGCTGACGAGGTACTACGGCTACGACATCAGCGAGCCGATGCTCGAAATGGCGCGGCAGCTCACTGATGAGCGCGCGCTGCTCGTGCGCAGCTCGGAAGCGACGAACCTCGCGGACTACTCCTTTGCCTCCGGCCCATTCAACGTGAAAGGGTCCAGCTCCGACGCGAGGTGGCGGGACCACGTCAAGCAGTGCGTGCTGCAGCTGGCTCAGGCCTCACGCCGAGGCTTCGCTTTCAACCTGCTGACGACATTCGTCGACTTCAAGCAGGAGAACCTCTTCTACGCGGACCCCTGCGAGTTCTTCGACTTCTGCAAGCGCGAGATCTCGCCGTACGTCACGCTCCTGCACGACTACCCCCTCTATGAGTGGACGATGTTGGTCCACCACGGCAATGCGATCTCGGAGGCGTGACGAGGTGCAGGTCGGCATCGTCTCGAGCTCGGAGGGGCAGGTGTTCGCCCAGCTCTGCCGCGGCGCGGAGCACCTCGGAGTCGGCTTCACGGTGATCACCGATCGCCCCTGCGGCATCGAGAGCGTCGCTCGCGATCGCGGCATTCCGTGTCAGCGCATCGAGGGCGAGCGCTCCGACTTCTCTCGGCGAGCGACTGAGGAGCTCACGGAGAGGTCCGTCGACTTCGTGCTGCTGTACTTCAACCGCCTCGTTTCCGCTGAGCTGCATGCGGTGCTGCCCACCTTCAACATCCACCCTTCGCTGCTGCCGGCCTTCGCCGGGTTCGGTGCGCTCGAGGGCGCACGTGAGCGGGATGTGCGCTTCATCGGCGCCACGCTCCACCTCGCCACCGCGGACGCCGACTGCGGCCCGATCGTGGCGCAGCTCTGCGCACCGGTTTGGCCGCGTTGCTCGCACTTGCACGTGGCCGAACTCTCGTTCGTCCAGCGGGTGTACCTGTCGTTGCTGTCGGTGGAGCTCGAGCAGGAGCACGCGCTCGATGTCTCCCCTGGGGCAGGCACGGCGCGTTACGTCGCTCCTCGGCCGTACACCGATCGCTGTAACCCGGCCCTGCAGGACCCGGTCATGCTCGCCTTGGTCCACGAGCTCGAAGACGCACGCTCGGTGAAGGTGACGCAGTGAAGGCCAGAGGGTCGGTCCTGGCGCTCCGGGCGGCAGACGTCGTGCTCTCGGGGACGGCGGCGTCGGTCGGTGCGGGCGTGCTGCTGGCGCGAAAGCTGCGGCGGGCTGCAACTGTGCCCACACTGCACCCTCGGCTGCTCGTCATCAACGCGACCTACTCGCTGAGCGTTCTCCGGGCGCGCCAGTCCGAGCACTTCGCCACCCATCGCGACCTAGCTGGATACTTCGATCGTGTCTGGAGCGTCCATCCCCTCGTCGGCGCCCATCCGGGGGAGCCCCCCGGGGCTGGCGTGGGTGCGCCGACGGTCACGCCCCTGAACGATGTGCACACGATGATTGAAGGCAAGACGCGACGCTTCGACGGCCTGGCGCGCCTGCCATACCTGAACTTCACGCTGGCGCAACTCGAGCTGGTGCTCCTGCTCGACCGGATCGTCGACCGCCAAGGTGTCGGAATCGTCCGGGGAGATCCGTACTACAGCGGCTTGCTGGCGCTCCTGCTCGGCCGCTCGAACCGCCGCCCCGTCGAGTTGCGGATCATCGCAGACCACGACGCGATCTATGACTCCGTTGGGGCCCTGGCCCATCCTCGCCTCTTCCACCGCCGGGCCGTGGAACAGCGTGTCACGCGCTACACGCTCTCCCATGCTGACAGCGTGGTTGCCGGCAGCGCCGACATCCGGTCCTTCGCCCTGCGCAACGGGGCGCGCAGCGACCGGCTGGCCTACGCCGGGAATTGGAGCATGATCAACCCCATCCACCTCAGCGAGCCTCGCGAGCGCCAACCGCTCGAGGACGAGTTCGGCCTCTGTGCCCGACCCATCGTCGTGTGCGTGAGCCGCCTGGAACGGATGAAGCACCCAGAGGACGTCATCATCAGCGTCGCAAAGGCACAGGCCCGGCATCCTCACCTTGCCGCGGTGATTGTGGGCGACGGAGCCATGCGGCGGGAGCTGGAGGAGCTGTGCGAGGAGCTCGGCGTGCAGGACGACGTCGTCTTCGCCGGCGACCGAGACCAGCGGTGGATCGCTCGCCTCCTCGCGCAATCGACCGTGATAGCGGCGCCCTTGGCAGGGTTGGCACTCGTCGAGTCGGCCTTGAGCGGTACGCCGATCGTGGCCTACGACGTTGACTGGCACTCCGAGCTCATCCGCAACGGCCAGGAGGGCATCCTCGTCCCCTACCGGGACTGCGAGGCGCTGGCCGCCGCCATCTGCGCGCTCGTCGAGGATCAGGAAGAGGCGAGCCGCCTCGCCGACGCCGCGCGCGGGGCGGCACTCGAGACGATGCAGCCTGAGAAGCTGCTGGCGGACGAGCGCTCCCTTGCCGATGCGCTGCTGGCTCGGCGTCTGGGCGGCCCTGAGCCAGGGCGCTTAGGCCAGCCTTCAGGTCATCGAGTGGCTCTCCGCAGCCAGGGTGACGGCGTCGGACCTGCTGGCACTCGCTGCTGATCCGTAGGTTCCGTAGCAGCACTCGGCTGCTCTAGTTGTCCGTGCAGGAGGCGCTTCGGGTCCCTCACCCAGCCAAGAGCAACGATCGGGAGCAAGACGACCAAGACCTGCAGGCGCTCACGTACGATGATCCCGAAGTTGCCGGTCAGGAGGGTGAGCACGAGGGCGAGCGCCAAGGCGGGGACGAGGAGGATGAAGGTCTGGCGCCGGGCCAGCGCCTTGCTCCTGCGAAGGCCGCGCACCAGCGCCGGGATGAGCAACCAAAGGGTCCAGGCCTCGATCATCCCGGGAACCTCCCGGGAACTGCCGATCTGCCAAGGGAACGGCCCGAGGAAGAACGTGGGCAGACCGCTGACGAGGTAGTTGGCTGCGCCCTTCGTCGTCGAGACGTCGGCCTCATCCTGGTACCCGCTGTTGGCCGTGGTGGCCAGGTCGCCCCGCAGGTCGCTCACCTGCTGGAGGTTCGCCTGAGAGGCCAGTCGGTAACCCCGCAGACCGAGGCCGCCGGCCAGGACGAGGATGGCGACGACCCCCACCACCACCGCGGCGGTGGAGAACCCATGGATGAGGTGCCGACGGCCGAGGGCGATCCCAACCACCAGCGCACCGAGCAAGACGAAGGCGACGTTTGCTCGAAGCGTGAGGAGCACGCCGCTGGTAACACCGGTGACGAGCAGCGTGCTCAGGGTGGCGCGCTCCGACAGGCGCACGGCGCAGTTCACCGAGATCACGATGCACAGCACGATCGGGGCCTCTCGCAGGAGGTGCGATGTCCACACGACGTAAGCGGGGAGGACGAGGAGGATCAGACCGAGTGGCCGGTCGCGGCCGGACCCGAACAATCGGCGGGTGGTGTCTGCCGTGATCGGAAGGATCAGCGCCGCACAGGTGGCGATGACGGCCAAGCCGGCAGCCTTGTGGGGGCCGAACAGTCCGTACAGCCAGGCCAACCCGTAGTAGAAGCCCTCTTTGCCTCCCGCCAGCATCGGCGCGACCTGTTGACCTCGCCAGTGCGCGAGGAGCTGGATGGCATCTCGGTGGTACCCACCCGCGTCAGGTCCGATGTAGTTGGTGAGGGTACGGCTCGCATTGATCATGAGCCCGAGCACCATGTGGGTGCCGAGCAGGACGAGCGCCAGCATCTGCTCGCGTCGACGATCGGCCGCCGCAAGGCCTCGGGTGAGGCACCGGCTGGTCACGACGACAACGATGGCGCCAGCCACCAGCAACACCGAGCCGGCGAAGACAGCGGGCGCCCTTACGAGCGACAATCCGAGCAGGATGCCGAGCGCGGCAGGAAGCAGAAGTGTGGAGCGGATCTCGACGCCGGCGACTCTACCGGTCGAGGCCGGCGTGTACGAGCAACGGGCCAGGGTACGCGGAAGGGGGTCGTATACTCGGCCGGGTTGATCACCCACCCGGTCAAGGGGAGATCGGAGCGACGTTGAGCCGGACCCCTGCTGACGACGCGCCGGCCGCTCCTCGGAGCACGCTGTTGCGCGGCTCTCTTATGCGCTTGGCCTCCGATGGCAGCGGCGTCGTCTTCGGAATGATCTCGGCGATTGTCACCGCCCGCGTCCTCGGTCCGGCTGGGAAGGGGACGCTCGCTGCCCTCACGTTCGTCACCCTGCTCGTCGGGCAATGCTGCGTGTTGGGGCTCGGCGACGCGGCAGTCGTCCGCGTCGGACAAGCGAAGGCCAGCGTCCAAGAGGCGCTGTCCTCGAGCCTGGTGGCGGTGCTCCTCGCCTCGATCGGCGGGGCCGTCGCCGTGCTCGTCTACGCGATCCTGCAGCTGCCATTAGACAACTCAGGCGTCCGAGCTGCGGTTGGCGTAGCATGCTTCACCGTCATCGTGTCGTCCGTGGGGCAGCTGCTCCTCTTCGTGGTGTACGCGACGCACCGGATCGTGGCCGTCAGTGTCATGACAATCGCCATGTCGGCGACGACGGCGGCCGGCATCGTCGTGTTCTGCGCCGCCCTCGGTCTCGGCATCCTCGGCGCCGCCCTCGCCAGCCTGGTCGTCGCCACGCTGGGCTTCGGCGCCGGAGCAACGATGCTCCATCGGGCGCAGCTCAGCCTTCGTCCTCGGGCCTCACGCGTCTACCTGCGCCCGGCGCTGGCCTACGGAGTGCGGACCCAAGCGGCGAACGTGCTCGCGTACTCGTCGGCGCGACTGGACCTGTTGTTCGTCTACGCCCTGGCCAGCCAGCGCGAGGCCGGGATTTACAGCGTCGCCCTCACCCTCGGGACGATCACGGGCTTCGTGGCCATCGGGCTGTCTTTCGCCTCCTTTCCCCGCATGGCGGGCATGACCGATCACCAGGCGCTCGACCTGACAGCAGAGATGACCCGCATCACAGCCCTTGTCGGCGTGGCCCTCGCCCTGCTCATCGCAGCAGTGCTGTCGACGCTGGTCAAGGTGCTGCTGGGAGGTGACTACCGCGACGTCCTGGCGCCGGCGGTCGTTCTCCTCGTGGCCAACGTTCTGTGGGGCGGTCAGTGGCTCCTGAGCCGGGCGCTCGCCTCCCGGGGTGAGCCTCGTCTGCTCATGCGCTCGTTCTTGTTGAACCTAGCGACGATGGCCGCCGCCGACGCCGCGCTCATCCCCTTGGCAGGCGCCATGGGCGCCGCGTTCGGCACGCTCCTCGCTACGACCGCTGGGCTGCTCCTGTGCCTGAAGACCTACCGCGATCGTGGGGTGCCGGTTTCGGCCTTCGTCCCCCGGCGTGGCGATGTGCTGCGGCTGTGGACCATCGGCCAGCGCGTGGCTCTGGGGGTCCGCCAGGCGCTCCCCTGAGTCGGCGGGCTACGGCGTGGCCCCGGGAGCGTCAGGGCCGTTGTTCTCCAGCACGACTCCGGTGGACCTCGCCGACACCGTGACGAGTGGCGCAGCTCCTGCTGCTGTGTTGCAGCTGGGTTCGCCTGGCGCAATCAAGATCTTGTTGTCCTTCACGGTGCCCCCCGCAATGCTGTCAAGGCTGATGGCCGTGCCGTGTACGACCATGGTGTTGTTCTCGATGCGTACGTCTTTGATGTTTTCGGTGTTTTCCTTGTAACCACCCATGCCGATGGTGGGGTTGCAACGGGTGTCAGGGGGGGTCTTGAAGACGTTCCCAAGGATTGAGATGTCTTTGACCCTTGGGCCGGCAACCGGCAGGAGGTAGCCGAAGAGATTGAACTCATCGAAGGTGTTGCGCACAAAATGCACCCCTTCTAAAGGTTGCTTTGCGTTGTCGATCTCTTGGTCGGTAGCCCCGTACCACGCAGACTTGCAGGAGCTCTCTTCCACCCACATGTTTATGCCGCTGGTGAGCCCAAAGCACATTCTGGACGTTCCCTCGGCACTCACTCTCTTGGCGAAGACATTCTTGCTGTAGTTGCCCTCACCGGGCACGCCGCCGTGCTCGTTGAAGAAGTTGTCCATGTACCGGTCAGTCGCTGTGGTGATCGTGTCGCCCCACGGGGCGAACCCTGATAGGTCTTCGAGATGGGCACCGTCGGTGCCGTACACTCCGAAGTTCGACATCGATTCGGTGTACCGAATCTGACCGTCGCCGTCTTCGTCAGCGACATATTCAGGCCGGTTCTCCTTCACGATGTCACGAGCTTCGCCGTTCAACGCCAGCGGGAACGAGCCGATTGCCTTCATGTTCTTGAGTGTGATGTTCGTGCCGCGCAGCAACACCCAGTTGCCACCGTTCTTCGACTTTTCGTCGTACCCAGGAGCAATGCGGTTGATGCTCGGCTTTGTCTGGCCATCGACGGTGATCTTGAAGGTCGACCCGCGCCCGTCAATGACCAGATCATGGCGATCCCTCACGAAGATCGAGTCGTTCAGAACGTACGTGGCGCCGGGTGGAAACCGGATCGAGCTGCCGTCGGCACAACCCGAGATGGCCCCTTCGATGGCTAGTACGTCATTCGCTGGCGTGATGTCACAGAAGGTGCTCGGTGAGGCGATGCCAGGGGGCGGGGCACCTGGCACAGTGGATGGTTGATCGGTGCCGGGCGACCCGGTCTTCACGACGATGACGATAGCTAGGACCGCCAGAACGACAACGACAGAGGTGACCAGCGCTAGGTTGAACCTCCCGACCTCGAGACGATCGAGTCGGGTGATTCGCTTACGTGCTGGTCTCATGATGCATTGAGCTCCTTGTTCAAGGGGTTCTTATCCAGATGGCGGTCCCCCCTCAATCTCATGCTAGGGGCTGACGTGCGTGGGCAGGGCGCGGGCGCATTAGGGTTGCCGCCATGAGCGTTCCGGTGGCCACTGGCCTGTTGCACCAGAGGGGCCGGATCACTCGTCGGGTGCGGCGATCGGTCAAGGCCATCCTCACCTGGGGACCGCTCAACGAGGTCGTCACCACAGGTCTTCGAGCCGTGCTCCCACAAAGGTCCAAGCTCGCTGAAGCGGCGGCGCGCTACTGCCCGCGCGCTGGCCTCGTCGAGGCCACGCTGCCCGATGGCAAGGTGCTGCGGATGTGCTCTCGCGGCGACGACGACGTGGCATCGACCCTCTTTTGGCGCGGCTGGGCGGGCCACGAAGCGGAGACCGCCGACCCGTTCTACAAGCTCGCGGCCACGGCGCGGACGACGCTCGACATCGGCGCCCACGTGGGGTACTTCAGCCTGCTGGCAGCGCACGCCAACCCGGCTGGCCGGATCTTCGCATTTGAGCCGCTCCCCCGCGTCTACGAACGGCTGACCGACAACGTGCGCCTCAACAACCTGCAGGGGGTGTCCTGTGAACCAATCGCAGTGGGTAGCCCCGGCGGCCAGACGGAGTTCTTCCATGTCAAGAGCGGGATCCCTAGCAGCTCAAGCCTGTCGCAGCGGTTCATGCAGTCCATCGTGTCGGCTGACGAGCTGACCAGCTCGAAGGTCGAGGTGGTTGAGATCGACGACTTCGTCAACGCGAGGGGCTTGTCCGTCGATCTCATCAAGATGGACACCGAGACAACCGAGGATCAGGTCTTCCGAGGGATGACGGAGGTTTTGGCGCGCGACCACCCGCACATCTTCTGTGAGATCCTTGAGGAAGGTGTTGGACGGACGATCGAGCAGATCCTCCGACCGTTGGGCTATGAGTTCTGGCTGCTGACCTCTCAGGGCCAGATCCGTCGTGAGCACATCGTCCCCGACGCCGTTTGGCGAAACTTTCTGTTCCGCGTGCCGCCGGTCAGCTGAAATGTGCGGCATCGCGGGTGTGGCGGGTTTCGACCTCGACGAGGTCTCCGTCCTCAACCAGGTAGGTCTGCTCCGCCACCGGGGCCCTGACTCCGTTGGGGTGCACCGCGGGTCCGGCGGCGCCGTGGCTCAGAGCCGCCTGGCCGTGATCGACCTGGTCACCGGCGATCCGCCCATCGTGAATGAGGACGGCGCCATCGGTGTCGCCTTCAACGGGGAGATCTACAACTTCCGGGCGCTGCAGCGCGAGCTACGGGAACGGGGCCACGACCTGAAGACCGACGGTGATACCGAGGTGATCGCCCACCTGGCCGAGGACCACGAGCCCGAGGCGCTGTGCCGGCGGCTCGACGGCATGTTCGCCCTGGCCCTGTGGGACGAGAAGCGGCGCCGGCTGGTGCTAGGGCGTGACCGCCTCGGCAAGAAGCCGCTGTACTACTGGCAGGGCGCCGGGGGCGATCTCGCCTTCGGCAGCGAGATCAAGGCTGTCCTGGCCGATCCCCGGGTGCCCCGCCGCCTGGCCCCCGAGGCCATCGACGCCTACCTGGCCTTCGGCTACGTCCCGACGCCGTTCACGTTCTTCGAAGGCGTCCGCAGCGTGCCGCCTGGCCATGTGCTGGTGGCGCCGGCGGGAGAGCCGGCCGAGGTGCGGCCGTACTGGCGAACCGAGGCGCCGGGGTGCGGCCAGGTGGTGCGGTCCGGGCTGAGCTTCGAGGACGCTGCGGCCGAGCTGCGCCGCCTGCTCGGCGCCGCCGTCGACAAGCGCCTGGTGGCCGACGTGCCCCTCGGGGCCTTCCTCTCCGGCGGTGTCGACTCCTCGGTGGTCGTGGCCCACATGGCCCGCCTCGGGGCGCGGCCGGTCAAGACGTTCACCATCGGCTTCGAGGACGCCGATGGGTTCGACGAGCGGCCCTACGCCCGCCAGGTCTCGCAGATGTTCGGCACCGAGCACACCGAGTTCGTGGTGAACCCGGACAAGGCCGAGCTGATCGAACGCCTGGTGTGGCACCACGACCAGCCCTTCGGGGACAGCAGCGCGCTGCCGAGCTTCCTCCTCTCCGAGCTGACCCGTCGGCACGTCACCGTCGCCCTGTCGGGTGATGGGGGCGACGAGCTGTTCGGAGGCTACGAGCGCTTCGCCGCCGGCCTGGCCGTCAACGCCCTCCAGCGGCTGCCCGCCGGGATCGCCTCGGCCACCTGCTCGGCCGCCGACCGGGTGCCGCCCGGGCTCGGCGCTGGCCGCGCCGCCAGTGCCCAGCGCCTGCTCCGCCGGGTCGAGACCGGGCTGCCCGGCGCCCTCCTCGCCTGGGTCAGCTACCTCTCTCCAGAGTGGGCCGACCGCCTGCTGCCCGGCCGCAGCCGCTGGGGCGAGGAGGATTACGACCGCATCTGGTCGGAGACCGCCGGGGCCACACCCCTGGACCGCCTGTTGCTGCTCAACCTGCGGACCTACCTGCTCGACGACCTCCTGCCGAAGACCGACCGCATGAGCATGGCCCACGGGCTTGAGGTCCGCTCGCCGCTGCTCGACGACGCTCTCGTCGACTTCGCCTTCACGCTGGCGCCACGTTCGAAGGTGCGGGGCTGGACGTTGAAGCGGGTGCTGAAGGAGGCGGCCAGCGATGTTCTGCCCTCCGAGCTGCTCCACCGCCGCAAGCGAGGCTTCGGGATCCCGCTGGACCGGTGGTTCCGGCAGGACCTCCGCTCCTACGTCGAGGGCATGCTCACCAGCTCCGGAACGAGGGTGACCGGATACCTGGCCGCCGACTCGGTGCACGACCTCGTTACGGAACACATGGTCGGGCGGGTGAACAACGGCCACGGGATCTGGACGCTCCTCACCCTCGAAGTCTTCCTGCGCCAGGAGGGGTGGTAGCCGACCCCCACCACCCCAGCCGCCCACAGGTGCGCTGGCGGAGGATCCGTCAGGCGATCCAGGCGGTCGTCCTGGTCCCGGCGCTCGTGGTGCTCAGCCTCCTGCCGATCGTGCGGCCGAGCACCGACCCGCCGGCGGCGGCGGACGCGGTCATCGTGCTGTCCGGCGACTTCGGCGACCGGCGGGCGGTGGCCAACTCGCTGGTGGAAAAGGGGCTCGTCCCCACGCTGGTCTTCGTCGGCACCCCCGATCGGATCGACGAGGACCAGCTGTGCCAGAGCCGCCAGCGCATCGAGTACCTCTGCCTGCGCCCCCAGCCCGACAACACCCGGGCCGAGGCGAGGGCTGTCGCCCAGCTGGCCAAGAGTCGGGGGTGGCGGTCCGTCCTGGTGGTGACGTCGAGGTACCACGTGACCCGTTCCCGGGTCGTCTTCCGCCGTTGCGTGGACGCCGAGGTGCGGATGCTGGCCGGCGACCCGCCCTACGGCCGGGACTACCTGACCCAACAGATCCGCACCGAATGGCCCAAGGTTCTGTACACCCTGGCCATCGGACCCGGCTGCTGAGCCGTCGACTGCGGCGGGGTCAGGCGACCAGGCTGCGATAGAGGGCGCGCATGTCGTCGACCAGCCGTTCCGAGCCGAAGCGGGCCAGGACCTCGGTGCGGCCGGCGGCGGCCCGGCGAGCCCCCTCGGCTGGGTCGGCCAGCGCCGCCTGGAGGGCGTCCGCCACCGCAACCGGGTCACCCGGGGGCACCAGCCAGCCGCTGACGCCGTCTCGCACCACGAAGGGCACGCCGCCCACCGAGCTGGCCACCACGGGGCGGCCGGCGGCCAGGGCCTCGATGAGGGCGACGGGGGTGCCCTCGTTGCGGCTGGTGAGGGCCACGACGTCGAGGTCGGCCATCCAGGCGGCCACGTCGTCAGCCCAGCCCGGCAGGTGCACCCGGGCCCCCAGGCCGAGCGAAGCCACGAGCGCCTCGAGCTCGGCCCGCTGCTCGCCTTCGCCGATCAGGGCCAGATGCACCCCCTCGAGGCGGGCCACGGCCCGGACCAGGGTGGCCAGGTCCTTGATCGGCACCAGACGGCCGGCGGCACCGACCAGGGGGACGTCGGCGCCGACGCCCAGCCGCTGACGCAGCCGTCCCGACGGGCCGGTCACCGCCGCGAAGGGGCCCAGCTCGAGGCCGAGGGGCACCACCCGCCACCGTTCGGGGGCGCCCACGCCGAGGTCGACCAGGACGTCACGCACCTGGGGGCTGACGGCGATCAGCACGTCGGTGCGCCGGGCCAGCAGGCGCTCGGCGGCCAGGAAGGCCTTCTCCACGGGGGGCGAGAAGTAGCCGTCGAGCACATGGCCGTGAAAGGTGTGGACGGTGACCGGGCGGGGCCGCACCGTCTGGGCCGCCAGCCGACCCACCGTGCCCGCCTTGGCCATGTGGGTGTGCAGAATGGCGGGACGAACCTCCTGCAGCAGGGCCCGGGTGGCCCGCAAGGCTCGGATGTCGGCTGCCGGAGCGAAGGGACGGGCCAGCGGGAGACGGCGCACCGTGACCTCCGGGTCGCGCATCTCCCCCTCCTCGGGCGGCGGCGTGCCGGCGGCCAGGATGGTCGGGAAGTCCTCGGCCAGGCGCTTGGTCAGCAGCAGGCACTGCCGGGCGGGCCCGCCGATGTTGAGGCGGGTGGCCAGGCGCAGGACGGTCGGCACCCGGCCGATGCGACCACGGCGCTGCGGCGCACACAAGTCCGGGCGTGGCCCTTGGTACCCTTGTCGCCCGTGAGCTGGCCGTTGCCCCGCCGCCAGCCACCTCCGTCGGCGGTATGACCGACCCCGGACAGGGGGCGGAGGATGCGGATCTCGTCACGGCCAGCCCGGCGCCGGGAACCTTGATCCCCTGGATGGCCAAAGAGCAGCACAAGGCGCTCACCGCCGGGCGCGTGGCCCAGCGCGGGGGGCGCAGGGGAACCCACCGGCGGCGGTCACCGACCAGCCGGCGAGTCGAGGCAGCACTGGTGACCGGGGCCGGGCTGGCCGGAGCCGCCACCGTCGGCACGGCAACGGGGGTCGATGCAGTGGACCGGCTGCTGCGCGGCGGCCTCGCCGCCACGGTGGCGGCCACCGCGGTGACCGCACCAACCTGGGCGATCGTGGTGCTAGCCACCGGTGCTGCGGCTCTGGGCTACTCCGGTGACGTGGTGGCGTCCACCGCAGGCCTCGCCTCGCTGGTGCTCGCCCTGGTGCTGGTGTGGAGGCAGGACCTGGACCGCAACGTGCTGAAGGCCGCCACCGGCGCCCTCGCCGCCACCGCGCTGCTCCGGGCGCCCGGCGGCCTCCTCGGGATGACGGCGGCGGCCACCGGCGTGCTGGCCACGATGACCGCTGTCGCCGGGTTGCGCGGTCGCCGCCGCTGGCGCCGCCGGGCCCTGTTCGCCGTGGCCGGACTCGTGGGCCTGGCCACGGTGGCCACCATCCTCGGTGGCGTGGCCGGCCTGGCGGCCGGCAACGCGTTCCGACGGTCCTCCAGCTCTGTGGCGGCCGCCCTGGCGGGAGCCCAGCAGGGTGACAACGACCAGGCGGCCGAGGGCGCGCGGGTGGCCGCGGCCGACCTGCGGCGGGCGCGCGGGTCCGTGCGCGCCTGGTGGGCCCGTCCGGCGTGGGCGGTGCCCGTCGTCGGGGCCCACCTCCGGGCCGCCGACCGGGTGGCGAGCACCGCCGGCCCGGCTGTCCAGGCCGCCGCCGAGTCGGCCGGGGCCCTGCAGGGCGACGTCCTGCGCCCCGAGGCCGGCCGGCTCGACCTCGCCCGGCTGGGAGACGCCGAACCCGAGCTGACTCGCCTCAGCGCCGCCCTGCACAACGCCTCTCGAGGTTCGGCCGACGCCCGGTCGCCCTGGCTCGCTGCGCCCCTGCAGGAGCGCCTGAGGACCTACGACGCCCAGCTGGCCGACCTGACCGTGGCGTCCGACCGGGCGCTCCTCGCCGTGCGCACCCTTCCCGGCCTGCTGGGGCGGGACCGACCCACCCGCTGGTTCGTCGCCATCGCCAATCCGGCCGAGTCACGGGAGCTGGGCGGCTTCGTCGGTGACTATGCCGTCCTCGTCGCCGACAACGGCGTCCTCCGCCTCGAGCGCTCCGGCGGCGTACGGGACATCGGCGCTGATGTGGAAGGGCGGAACCTCGACGGCGTGGACCTTCCGGCCCGCTACCTGAGCCAGCGACCAGAGGTGTACTGGCAGAACCTGACCGGCTACCCCGACCTGCCGACCGCCGCCAGTGCAGCCCGGGTGCTGTGGGACCAGGTGGCGCCCGGGGCACCCCTCGACGGGGTCGTCTACATCGACCCCCATGGCCTGGCTGCCCTGCTCCGCCTCACCGGGCCGGTCACGGTCCCTGGGCCGCTCGGCACGCTGGACGCAGGGAACGCGGCGCAGCTTCTGCTGAGCGACCAGTACACCCGCTTCGAGGGGCAGCGGGAGCGCGACGACGCCCTCCAGGAGGTATCCAGCGCCACCTTCACGGCCCTGTCGAGGGCGGAGCTGCCCGGCCCGGGCGCCATCGGCGCGGCGCTCGGCCCTGCCGTGCGCGGCGGCCACCTGGCCGCCACCAGCTTCTCGGCCGAGGGGCAGCTGCTGCTCGACGACATCGGGGCGGGAGGCCGGCTCCCGGCTGCCGGGGGCGGCGACTTGGCGTCACTGCGCACCTCCAACCTCCTGGAGAACAAGCTGGATTTCCACGTGCGCCGCTCAGTGCGCTACCGGGCGGTGGTCGATCCGGCTACCGGCCGCGTGGAGGCGACGGCCACCATCGAGCTGCGCAACGACGCCACGGCCGACCTGCCGGACTATGTGGCCGCCAACCGCCGGGGTCTGCCGAAGGGCACCGACCTCCTCGAGGTGGCGTGGTACTCGGGCCTCGGTCTCGAGGCCATCGAGGTGGACGGCCGGCCAGTCAGCGCCACCTCCGACCGGGAGCGGGGATGGTGGACCCACTCGACCAAGGTGGAGGTGCCGGCGGGCGGTTCGGCCACCGTGGTGCTCCGACTGGCCGGCGAGCTGGGGGCCACCCGCCC
>Ga0136611_10001009_pt1 | contig 19197 bp, 19 predicted proteins | sample AntDrymUQ2232306_2_FD_106645 | JGI IMG/M metagenome (GOLD analysis project Ga0136611, IMG submission 106645) | Polar desert sand microbial communities from Dry Valleys, Antarctica - metaG UQ223 (23.06) | ecosystem: Environmental > Terrestrial > Soil > Desert | place: Antarctica: Dry Valley...
ATACATGACCGTGTCGAGGTCAGGGCAGATGTGGAGACCGTAGAGGTCGAAATCGTCGGCGGCGTTGACGATGACCGTCAGCCGCGTCGGATCGTCCAGCGCCAGCTGTAGCCCGTGCGCGAGTTTAGCTCCGCCAACACCACCAGCCAGCGCGACGATCCCAGCATCCGGACGCGCGGTACTCACGTTGTATCCCCCACCAGCATGACGTGGACGGCAGCCAATCGCTCTCGCGACTATGCGGGGAATCGTACCGTAGTTCGGTGGTGAGGACGTTCAACCTATCTTGGCGGCTCGGACGGACGCGCCATGAAGGTTCGTCTCGACGCACATTGAAGCACCCCCGCCGTGTCCGGCATACCGCAGGGTAACGCGCTCAGAGTGAGGTTGGCTTGAGGGCAGATCGGTGTGTCGGTGTGGCGACGAGCCTACCGACGGACTCCGCGGCCCGACGCCTGATCACCTGCACTGTCCTGGTGCTGGCGCGCACGCGATCAAGAATGAAGGCAACACAGGCGAGCAGCGCATTGATCTCGAACGGCTTTTCAAGCATCAGGTCGACCCCGAGCGTCGGCTCGAGTGCGCTGGCAGGGACTGCGGCAGAGATCATCAGCACGGGAAGCACTTCGGTATCAGGGTTCGCGCGAACCGTCCGGACGAGTTCGATGCCATCCATCACGGGCATATTCACATCGCACACAATCGCGTCGATATCGTGCTCAATCAGGCGATCGAGTGCTTCCTGGCCGTTAGCGGCGACAATGACGCTGTGGTCCGACTCTTCTTCCAGCACCGCTGCCAGTAGCTCACGAATTACGGAGTCGTCATCGACGACGAGGATTGTAGCCATCTCGTCCCATCCGTCCGCGCCTGTCACGCGTGTTCAATATCTTCGTGGACGCTGCTTCCACTCGGCGTCAATCCATCGTAAAGCATGGGTTGTGCCATCTGTATCCAGATGGCGTTGAAGACTTGGAGTCATTGACAATGAACCGCGATGTGCGATCTTCCTCATTGAAGCATCAGGCCTGCCAGGCCGCATGTGTCGCCGAATCACTCGATCGTATACCCGGCGCGATGACGTTGTTACGTCGCGTGTGAAGAATGAGAGGATGTCGCTCATGTCATCGAACTCCGCTGACGCCAGCAACACTGGTCGCCCCCCAAGCCGTGACGAACTGCGCGAGGGGAACGACGCGACAACCCCCGCGCCAGCCGCACACGCATACGGCCAGTCCGCACCGACGCCGAGCAGCGATCTGGCCGAGGGCGAAACGGCCGCGCCCTCCCGCCCGATTGCCAAGAGCAGCGGTCACGTCGAGGACGAGCATGACACGATCGACGACCTCGCTGACGAGCCGATTTTCGACAGCGGCACCGACGATACCGACCACGGCCGCACACGCGGCGAACACCTCGACGGCGAACCCGAAACAGATGTCGACGCCGACAGCGAACTGCTCGAAGCCCTCGGCGATGTGCCGCCCGGTGCCGAGGACAATACGCCGTAGTGGTCCGAAACACTCTGTAACAGATTGGCTGTCAAGTACGTCCCAACTGTTCTCAACCATGTCGATTTCCGCCAACTACGATCGTCTTATATTCAGAGAGGCGGGAACAGCCCCGCCCGTGGGATCGGTTGGAACATCAAGGAGGCGGAACGATGGCCGAGTACATGTTGCTGCTGCGCGGTGGCGGGGCGATGGACAACAAGCTGACGCCGGAGGAGATTCAGCGGCTGATTCAGCCGTACGTCGACTGGTCGAACAAGCTGCGCGCCGAGGATCGCATGATCGCGGGAAGCGAGCTGTCTGCCAGTGCCCGCATGGTACGGATGAACGGCGACCAGGTCGCTATCGATGGGCCGTACACCGAGACGAAGGAAGACATCGGCGGCTACTTCATCATCCGCGCCGACTCCGACGATGACGCCGCCCGCATCGCCTGCGGATGCCCTGTCCTCGGACACGGCGGTTTCGTCGAAGTGCGCCAGGTGGTCGAGCAGTAGGCGGTAGGTCGTAGGTTCAAGGTCGTAAGTTCCAGGTACCAGGGGAACGGCGGTTCGATGGTTGAGCCTGATGTCGCCCACCCCAAGGCAACTCCTGAAACCGACGACCTTGAACCTACGACCTACTCCCTCGTCGAGCACACATTTCGGCGCGAGGCCGCGCAGATGGTGGCGACGCTGACGCGCTTTCTGGGGCCGCAGCATCTTGCGTTGACGGAGGATGCCGTCCAGGACACGCTCATCAAAGCGCTGCATGCCTGGAGTTACAATGGCGTGCCGGACAATCCGCGCGCATGGCTGATGGCCGTTGCCCGCAACCGGGCGCTCGACATCGTCCGGCGCGAGCGGTCGCTGGTCGGAAAATATCCCGTCCTGCTCGACACGGAGCTGGCGCGTGGAGCGGACGAGCTCGAAGCAGCCATCGATCTGCTGGATGATCCGTCGCAGCTCCGCGACGACCAACTTCGGATGATGTTCACCTGTTGTCATCCGTCGCTGTCGCGGGAGGCGCGGGTGGCCCTGACGTTGAAGACCCTTGGCGGCTTCGGAATTTCGGAGATCGCGCGGGCGTTTCTGGCGCGGGAGACGACCATCGCCCAACGGCTCGTGCGGGCAAAGAGGACGCTGCGCGAATAGCGCGTGCAGTTCGTCGTGCCAGACTCCGCCGGACTCCCAGCACGGCTCGATTCCGTCCTCGATGTCCTCTATCTCCTGTTCAATGAAGGCTACTCGGCTTCGCAGGGAGAATCGCTGGTGCGCTGCGATCTGTGCGACGAGGCCATGCGTCTGACTGCCCTGCTCGCCGAGCATCCCGTCGGGGACGTCCCGGATGTGCATGCGTTGCTGGCTCTGCTCCTGCTCCAGGCGTCCCGGCTCCCTGCCCGCACAGACTCGGTTGGCGATGTATTGTTGCTGGCAGATCAGAATCGAACGCTGTGGGACCGGCGACTGATCGTCGCTGGCCTTCGAGAACTGACGCGCGCCTCAACTGGCGTTACGATCAGCGCCTACCACCTGCAAGCTGGCATCGCCGCCTGTCACGCCGTCGCGCCGGACTACATGTCGACGAACTGGGACCAGATACTTGCCGGCTACGACGATCTGCTCAGGCTGACGCCGACGCCCGTCGTTGCGCTCAATCGCGCGGTCGCGCTCGCGATGGTACATGGCGCCGAGGCGGGGATCGCTGAATTGGAGCGCATCCGCGCACTTCCGGGAATGGAGTCGTACTACCTGCTGCACTGCACCGCAGGCGAGTTCTACCGCCGCACCGGCGATCTGCACCGTGCCCTGACATGTTACGAACTCGCCCAGACCTTCACGTTCACCGATCCCGAACGCCGCTTTCTGGCAAACAAGGTCCACGAACTACGCGCCGCGATCTCGTAGGGACGTGGCTCGGCGTTGACCGCGCCCGCTGGTGCTGCGCGGCACGACGACATCCGTACGCGCGACAGTCAGACAGGTTTGGCTATCGCGGTCCCAACACACGACTATCGACGCAGCGCCAGAGCGCGGACAACGCTGGGCCATGTCCCTACGAGATCGCGTATTATCTGCGTACATCATCGTGAGACATCGAAGGGGCGAGGGAATGACAGCCACGAGCACGCGAACGTTCAGCCAGGTCGTGACATCGATTGAGCAACTGCGCGGGATCGTTGATCCGCCGAAGCCGGATGCGCTGTCGGTCCTCAAGGAGCGCACCGATCTCGATCAGCACTGCCGGGCGTTCATCACACAGTCTCCGTTTCTGTTGCTGGCCACCTCTGGCGCATCCGGTCGCTGCGATGTCTCTCCGCGCGGCGATGCGCCCGGCTTTGTCCACGTGCTCGACGAGCGCACGATCGTCATTCCGGACCGGCCCGGCAATCGACACCTCGATTCGCTCCGCAACATCATCGAGAATCCGCACGCGGGCGTCGTGTTCATGGTGCCGAACGTGGACGAAACACTCAGAATCAACGGTCGTGCCTGCATCATCGAGGACACGGACATTCTCGGCGGCATGGTCATGCAGGGCAGGGTACCTCGCCTCGGCGTCGTCATCGAGGCGGAGGAAGTCTTCTTCCACTGCGCCCGCGCCTTCAAGCGCGCCCGACTCTGGCAGCCGGATACCTGGATCGAGCGCGAAGCCCTGCCATCGCTCGGCCAGATTCTCGCCGACCAGATCAATCCGCCGGGCCTTGACGCGACCGACCTTGACCGCTCGGCGGATGAATCGAACCGCAACCTCTACTGATCCAACTCGCGACACGTATCTCGTCACAGGGAGAATACAATTCGCCCCTACGACCTACGACCTCGGCCGGGGTGCCTGCCAGTTGTAGCGCAGGGCGAGCGCGCGCACGGCGAAGGCGACGGTCACGGCGATGATTGCCGTCGTGATCCGGGAGATGTCAGCCCGTTCAGCGCTGACGACGATGATCGCAGCCAGCAGGGCCGGGACCGCGTAGATGTCGCGCCGCAGGACGACCGGACTCTCGGCCACCAGCAGATCGCGGATAATGCCGCCCCCGATCGCGGTGATCAGGCCGAGCAGGACGGCAGACACCGGGCCCAGGTCCGCGTCGAGCGCCTTGAACGTACCCGCTACAGCGAAGAATCCGAGGCCGAGCGCGTCGAGCAGGCGGATACTGGCGTGCAGGCGCTCAACGACGATGTGGAAGCGAAAGCCGATAGCACCTGCGACGACCGCACATAGTAGATAGCGCTCGTCGCGTAGCGCGGCGGGAGGGAGCGCGCCCAGCAGCACGTCGCGGATCAGCCCACCGCCCAGTCCAGCGACGATCGCCAGGATGACGACGCCAAATGCGTCGAGATCGCGCCGCGCGGCCAGCAGCGCTCCGGACAGCGCGAAGACGAGCACCCCGGCCAGGTCGAGCACCAACGACACCGACACGCTGTCGCTCACCACTCCATCCCAGACACAATCCCCCAGTTTGCGTTCCGTGTGTCTCGTGTCACGACCGCCTACCTCCTGTATCTCATACTCCTCTCAGCCCAACGAATGGTACGTTGCAGGCCGTGGATGGTATAGAAACTCGGGCGGAGCAATCCCGCTGTCGATCGCGTGTCGCCGGTGATGAGGCAGTGAGTGCTGGAACGTGTACGGGCTGGGCTGCTGAGGTTTCGGCCACGAGATGAATATGACTGGTGCGCGATTGGGCTGACGGCGATCGCGTTGGTCGGCGCGCTCTGGGTATCGGTCAACGTGTTCGACCGCCTGCCGCACGTCGAGGACGAACTGGCATTCCTGTTCCAGGCTCGCACGCTCGCCGAGGGCGACATCGTCACCCGTGAACCGGCTATCCCGGAAGCCTTCGCGGCCCCGTTTATCATCGTCCACGAGGGCGACTGGTTCGGGAAGTACCCGCCAGGCTACCCGTTCGTGCTCGCGTTCGGCGTGCGCTTCGGCGCTCCATGGCTGGTCAACCCGCTCATGGGGGCAGCGAGTGTCGCACTGCTCTACGTCGTCGGACGACGGCTGTACTCGCCGGGAACTGGGCTCCTCGCGGCGGCGTTGCTGACGTCGTCACCATTCTTCCTGCTCCAATCAGGCTCGATGATGTCGCACGCGTCGTCGCTCGTCTGGGTACTGCTGGCAGTGCTGCTGTTCGATCGGGCGTGCGCAAACCGCTCGCTACGGGCGTCGCTCAACTGTGGCGCAGCGTTGGGAATGCTCTTTCTGGCGCGACCATTGACTGGTGTCGGCATTGGTATCTCGTTTGCGCTCTGGGGGCTGGCCGACCTCAGCAGGCGACGCGACCGGGCGGCATTGCGTCTGTGGCTCATGGCTATCGCTGGTTTCCTGACGTTTGTGCTGCTGTTGCTGGGCTACAACGAGTGGACGACCGGCAGCCCAACGCGCAGCGCCTACGAACTGTGGTGGCCCTACGACAAGATTGGCCTCGGCAACGGCGTCTCGCGCGATCTTGATTTCACGTTGCAGGACGCCTGGTGGAATACGCAGGATAACCTACGCGATCTGGACGACTTCCTGTTCGGTTGGCCGCGTCGTCTATCGCTCGTGCCAGCCATCCTCGCGGTCGGGTTTGTTGCGTGGCGCGCCCAGATCGCGCTCTGGCGCAGGGCGCGCAGGCAGCCAGTTGGCACGGTGTCGGCGCTTGGATGGGACGCGTTCTTCGTGGTTACGGCGGTGAGTCTGCCGGTCGCATATCTGCTCTACTGGAGTGCCGGCCAGATGTACGGCCCACGCTACTACTATGAGGCGATAGGCGCGTTGGCACTGCTCAGCGCCCGCAGTCTGCTCCAGATTGCCGGGTTGCTCGGCACCTGCCTCGCGCGTGGATCAACCCGCATACCACCTGTGCGAGCGCACAAGGCGGGACTGACGGCAGTGCTGGTGGCCGTTAGCCTGCTCACAATTCACAGCCAGACCAGCTTTACACCGCGCCAGTTCGACATCTTCACGGACTGGTATGGGATCAATCGTAACGGATTGGAGCGCGTGCAGGCGGCAGACCTGGACAACGCCGTCGTGTTCGTCGAGCGCAGTCAGTGGACGGACTACGCGCCGTTCTTCTCCGAGAACGCACCCTCACTGAGATCTGAGGTCGTCTACGCCGTCGATCGAGGTCCAACCCAGAACCGCCGCGTCATGCGCGACTTCCCCAGTCGTTCGGCATGGCGCTACGGCAACGGTCAACTCGTCAGACTACCAATAGTCAACACGCTGCCGTAGGACCCGTGCATTGTGGCACAGCGTTTGCGTCCTGAATCCGCAGGAGCGATCCGTGGAGTTGGCAACGATCTGGGGGGAAAGCACGTGGCAGCAGAGCGATACAACGCTGCAACAATGGCGGATGGCAGTGTCTGGGAGATCGATGACGGCTGGGATGTCCTCGGCGTGGACGGCGAGAAGGTCGGGACCATCAGCGATATAGAGCCGGACTATATCGTGGTGTCGCGCGGCTTTCTGTTCTCCACCGAGCGTTTCATTCCAGTCGACGCAATCACCAATGTCGAGCCGGGGCGCGTTTACCTGAACGTGTCTCGCCGTGAGATCGACCAGAACGGTTGGACATCCCCGCCGGTGCTGACACACGCCACAGCGGTCTCTGGAGCCTCGTCGTACGATCAGACTGGCGTCCCGCAACGACACAATGACGCGCTGCTGAATGCCGAAACAATCGACCGAAGTTTGGTCGATGAGGCTATCCTGGTCAACCGTCAACCAATCGCCGATCGTGACAGAGACGATATGGGGCAATCGTTCGCTCACCTCGAGCTGGCGGTGCCAATTTACGGTGAGGTCGCGGTTGTCCGCAAGCGGCAGGTCGTCTTCGAGATGGTGGAGATCGCCCGAGATTTTCGCGAACGGCGGCAGCAGTTTCGCGATATCGTGCGGCGCGAGGAGGTCGAGATTATTCGAGACGACACCTCAGCTGGGGTGTTCCCGGATCGGCTCCCAGTGTCAGACGCTCAGCGGACGCTCGGCGTTCGCTGACCAGATTGCGGGGACGTGAAACGTGACCGGCATGGTTTCGCTGCATTCACCCACGTCCCGCTACGATTCGTGCGCGCCGACAGGGGCCAGCGTTTTTTTAGTGCTCGTGCAGAGAAGTATTGCACGGCAAGTGTTGTTTGGAGGTCGTCCATAATGTCTCAATCACACGCTCACACCCCTGGAACCGACGACAGTCACGTGGTTCACCGCGAGACAGAATCCGCTCCGGTCATGGCAGCAGGGAACCATGATGCGTTCCTGCGTCGCGACCGCGTCCGTTGGGGTCCTATCGTCGCTGGACTCGTCACCACGATCGCGACGATGATCGTTCTGACCCTGCTCGGACTCGCCGTCGGCCTGTCCGCCTTTGAGCCGAACGATGCTGGCGCATCTGAAGTTGGCACAGCCGCCGCCATCTGGGGCGGGGTCAGCGCGCTCGTCGCTTTCTTCCTCGGTGGCTGGGTCGCCGCGAAGAGCGCCGCAGTCGATGGCGAAGCGAGTGGTTCACTCAATGGTTTCCTGGTTGGCGCGGCGGCGCTGGCATTGATCATCTGGCTCATCGGCATCGGTCTTGGCAATCTCTTCGGTGCCGTCAGCAACAACATCGATGACATCGTCAATCTCGGCACGGAAGCGAATGTGACGACGCCGGAAACGAGCGATGTGGCTGCGACCGCGACCGAGAACTACGACGAGGCGCGCAATAGCGCCTGGGGCACGCTCGCTGGAGTGGTGATCGCCCTCGCGGCTGCGACCATCGGCGGCTGGGTGGGCCACAACGAGCGCAGCGAGGTCGTCGGCACTGCTGGCGCTCCGAGTATGGGACGCACGCGCTCCCGCGCTTAGTTCACAATGATGCCGAAACACCAGTAACCAACAACGCATAGCGAACGGGAAGGCCGCTGACCCTCCCCGTTCGCTATGTCACTTTAAGCGCACTTCAGCCCTTCGCCCCGGTTTCAGACATCTCGATGACTTCAACTGTGTTGTTGCGATTGAGGCCAAGCGCGAGGAACGCATTGATGCTCTTTCCTTTCGATCTTTCGGACATCAATGAATCCATGCGACGTAGACCCGCCCAACCGAACCACTCAGGCCGGACACAGGAGGCGCATGGACGTAGGGATGTAGGGCGGACGATGTATGACGTAGCTGTACCGTACGCCAGCGGCGCGGATACTCCACCATCGCGCCTGGAATCTGTCAGGCAGGCTGACGACAGTGCACATCGGGCCGGACGAACCGCGCGTCATAGTGTGGGAACTATGACGCGCGGATGCAGACCGAATTGTCTGGATATCTGGACAACCGAATCGACGAGAACGGTGACGAGCCGCACCCGTTGCCGACTGGACGGGCGGACGACGCTGACCACTCAGAGTGACCGAAGGCGGGTCTCTCTCCGTATCACTGAGCGCGGCGCTTCACCGTCCCCGACATGAGAGGCACGCGCGCTGTACCAGACGGTCAGTGCCGAGTGCCCGGGATTTCCTTACCAACGAGACATGGCCCACCACGCAGGGTGTCAACGCACGTCGCGGCCACATCACGCCAGCGCGGAGTCCACCTCGGCCCCGACCGCCGCTACAACGCCCATCCCGCGTATGCCAGGGACCGGTTCGGCAACATTGCCGCCAGTCCTGCCAACGCCGGATACGGCTCATCGACCATCACAATAGCGTCAGCGCCTGAAGTGGTTGTGTGAAGTTTCTGAGAAAACGCTAAGAGTGTATCCGGCTGCGGCCATGTTATCTGGACACCGCGACCGGCAGCTCGATTGTGAAAGTCGATCCAGCGTCGACGCTGCTCTCAGCACGGATTTCGCCAAGTTGAGCAGTGATGAGCGCGTGGGCAATGGCGAGGCCCAGGCCAATACCGTCACCGCTCCGAGCGGAATCCGCACGATAGAAGCGGTCAAAGATGTGCGAAAGGCGATCTGACGGGATGCCACGTCCCCGGTCAATCACGTTGAGCGTGACACGATCGTGATCGGACGAAGCCGTCAGCACGATCGGGCTGTTTGGCGGAGAATACTTGGCGGCGTTATCGAGCAGGATGAGTAACACCTGCTGCAACGCGTCGCGGTTGCCCATCACCGTCACATTGCTCACCCCATCAATGTTGAGTGGACGATCGGGATCGACACGCTGGAGCTGCCGAACAATATCCTCGATCAATGGGCGGACGGCGACAGGTTCGATTGGTAACGTCCAGTCCGCGTCGGCCCGTTCGAGCAATAGCAGGTCGTTCGTCAGACGAATCAGTCGGTCGGATTCCGCGAGGGTATCGGAGATTACTCCAACGCTATCGTCATCTGAAATCGGTGGTTCGCGCAGCAGCAGCTCAATGTTGCCCCGAATCGTCGTCATCGGCGTACGCAGCTCGTGAGAAACATCGGCGGAGAAGCGGCGCTGTGCGCGCAGGGCACGTTCCTCCTGCGAGAAGGCTGCTTCAAGCTCGGACAGCATCCGATTGAGTGTTGTCGCCAGGCGGCCAAGCTCGTCCTGGGGACCGGTGTACGGCACGCGGCGCGAGAAGTCGCGATCAGCGCCAATCGTGCGCGCCGTGCGAGTAATGCGGTTGATCGGGCCAAGCGCCGCCCCCGCCAACAGCCAACCGATGCCAAACGCGATCAGCGTCACCAGCGGAATCCCGATCAGCAACGTGCGCCGCAGGAACTGGAGTGACTCATCCTCGTTCGCGATGAATTGGGCTACCTGGAGAATTCCGATGGGTTCATTTCGATCGGTCACTCGCTTGGTGTAGATTCGGATACGTCCCGCATTGGTGTCCGCCGTCGTGGTAAACACATCACCGCGTAACGCACGGTCGATCTCGGCCTCGCTCAATGGCAGCACGAAGCCATCCAGCGATTCACTACTGTCGACGACCCGGCCGCGCGTGTCGCGTGTCTGCACGAACGTCCTGGTGGTCGTCAGCCGGCCACGCGGTGGCTCAAGCTTGTCTAACTTGAAATCTTTGGAATCGAGCAGCTGTTTCGCCTCGTCCGCAAGTGCGTCCTGCGACACATCCATCGTCAACTGGCCAAACGCCACGTACAACGCAGTCCCCGCGACCACCAACGTCAGCGCCAGGATCGCGGAATAGAGCAGTGTCAGCCGAAGACGGATCGACATCGTCTCACTCGCCTTCCGCTCAGTGGTCTCAGCACTGAATTACGACGCATCCCGCAGCACGTATCCAACGCCGCGCACCGTCTGAATCAGCCGCGGCTCGCCGCCCGCTTCGGTCTTGGTACGGAGATAGCCGATATAGACATCCAGGACATTGTCATAGCCCGCAAAGTCGTAGCCCCAGACATCACGCAGCAGCAGGGTGCGCGGCAGGACGCGACGTGGGTGGCGTAACAGAAAGGTCAACAGGTCGAACTCACGCGGACTGAGCTCGAAGCGCCGCGCTCCATGGTGCGTCTCGCGCGTGACCGGATCGAGCAGCAGATCGGCAAACTCCAGTGCAGTCTCATTCTGCGCTGGCTCGACGCGCCGCAACAACGCACGCAGCCGCGCCAGCAGTTCAGCTGGCGCGAATGGCTTGACGAGGTAGTCGTCCGCGCCACTGTCGAGTCCCGCGACGCGATCGTCGATCGCGTCGCGAGCGGTAAGCATCAGAATCGGCACTCGCAGATCGTCCTCCGCCAGCGCGCGTGCAACGTCGATCCCGGACATGCCAGGCATCATCCAGTCGAGCACGATCAAACCGGTCGCTCCGCATGTGCCAGTTCCAGTGCTTCATGACCGGTCGCGGCGGTGATGACGGTGTATCCCTCGTACGCCAGTGTGCGCCGCAGCATGTCGGTGATGCGCCGATCGTCGTCCGCAATCAATATGGTGGATCTGGCAGGCATGGTGGGCATGAGAGAACTGAACCTGTCGTCGGAACGAATGGTCACACCTTGGTCACTGTAGCATGACACCTGCCGCGCCAGATTTCGCGCGGCTGCGGTGCGACGTTGACCAGGCTGCCCCAGTTGACACGCAAACACCTCCCCTGTTACGCTAATTCCGACGGATTTACTCGGGTTTTCATGCGTTCGCGCATCAACAATGTCGTCGATGCGCCATACTCCAGGAAAAGGACTGTACATGCCGATCGAACGAGATGATTGGGCAAACCGCTGGCTGGGCGGATTCTGAACGCTGGGCATCGAATGCCTGCAGCCGGTTCGGTCTGCTGATTACCTACCCAGCCCTTCGCTCCAACAGCTCCTGACGCTGCCCGCGACGACGGACACTCCTGAGACGGACCATACGACCGCACTCGCTGCCTGGTCCACGTATCTGGGGAGCGACGTACCGTTGCTACTGGTCAAGGAGACACAGCGCGCTCGACGACTCCTGATGCAGGCGTTCGGCATGGCTGGCGGCGAGCCAGTCGGCATACCGGCCAACACGCGTCGTCCGCTGTCAGAAGCCGTCAAGCGCTCCGGCGACACGCCGTGCTTCATCGAACTCGATGCCGATCTGTCTTTCGATCCCAACACGCCGCGCTTCGACGATCCACGCCTGTTCTGGGCACAGCCGGTTGCTGGCATGTCACCGCCACCCGAGCCAGAAGGTGCAACGCTGTTCGTTGACTACGGCTTTACGCTGCCGGCTCCACTGCATGGCGACCACCTGGCCGGAGCGGCGACACTCTGGGGATTGCATCTGAAACGCCCCGACGAACCAAAGGACGTCTCCGAAGGCGCGTTGATCGCCTTCAACGACCGCGCACTCTACGTAGCAACTCTGGCGCTCCTGACCGCTGACGACCTGCCAGATCTGGCACGTGCGCTGGCTCAATGCAGGCGATTGGCCGGGCCAGATGGCATCGCCGCGCGACAGCTTCGTGTGCTGGATGCCGTGCGCGTCGGTATGGAGGTGGGCGCGGGTTTGCCAATGATGCCAGAGTCGGGTGTCTGCGCGCTGCCGTTCGGCATGGCGGTCCGGATTCCCGACGAGGCCGACCCGGCGACGTTCATCTCCTACGTCCGCAACGAGAACCTTGCGCTCGACTGGCTGCCGGAGGTTCAACCGATGTTCTACGTCGCCTACCAGGCGACGCAGGATCGCGCCCATACGTTCAGAACCGCCGCCAACATCGCCCGCTGGGTCATCACGCCGCTCGGACCGGACATGGACGCAGATGACGATGAGATCGTGCATGCCGTGCTCGGCGTCCTGAAAGCGGCTGAATACACCGGCGTGCGCTGGTACACCGATCCCGATCGTGCCCGCTGGTACGGCGACCTAATGTTCGAGTGGTACGGCCCAGCCCATGATGCCTACCAGGTCGCGTTTGACACGAGAGTACTGAGCGAAGCAGCCGACTAACCACACAGCCTGATCTGCCTGCAACCCCCGCCACACGCAGGCAGTTCATGCTGTTGCAACGTGACTCTCAACTGGCGCGGGGGTTGCTCCGGCGTTGTATACTCAACCTATGAGTATTGATGCATCTCCGATGACGCCAATCGTCTCGACGCCATCTGCGGCAGTCACCGATCAGATGAACCGACCGCTGCGCGATCTGCGGATATCGGTCACGGATCGCTGCAATTTCCGCTGCGTCTACTGCATGCCGAAGGAGATCTTCGGCGCGGGCTACCCGTTCCTGCAAACCGACGAGATGCTCAGCTTCGAAGAGATCACCCGCATCGCCCGCGCGTTCGTCGCCAACGGAGTCGAGAAGTTTCGTCTCACCGGCGGTGAGCCGCTCGTACGTCGCAACATCGAGCAGCTCGTGGCGATGCTGGCCGAGATCGATGGCGTCGACGATATTGCTATGACAACCAACGGATCACTGCTCTCGCCGAAGAAGGCCCGCGCGCTGCGCGATGCCGGGCTGCGCCGGATCACGATCTCGCTCGACTCGCTCGACGACCGCATCTTCAAGTCGATGAACGATGTCAACTTCCCGGTCTCGAAAGTGCTCGACGCGGTCGAGAACGCCCTCGCGGTCGGTTTCGACCCGGTCAAGATGGACATGGTCGTGAAGCGCGGCGTCAACGAGGACAGCGTCCTGGCGATGGCCGAGCACTTCCGCAACACCGGCGTCATCCTGCGCTTTATCGAGTTCATGGATGTCGGCTCGACCAACGGCTGGCAGATGGCCGATGTAGTTCCAGCCCGTGACATTCTGGAGCGCATCCACGCCGTCTGGCCGATCGAGCCGGTGCAGCCAAACTACACTGGCGAAGTTGCCACGCGCTGGCGCTACGTCGATGGTGGCGGTGAGATCGGCATTATCGCCTCGGTCACGATGCCGTTCTGCGCCGACTGCTCGCGCGCGCGCCTCTCTTCCGACGGTCAGCTGTATACCTGCCTGTTCGGCGTCAAAGGTTACGACCTGCGCGGCCTGGTGCGCTCCGGCGTGTCCGATGCTGACGTGGTCGAGAAGGTGCGCGGCATCTGGAGCCAGCGCGTCGACCGTTACTCCGAGATTCGCTCCGCCAACACCATCAATCTCCGCAAAGTCGAGATGTCCCGCATCGGCGGTTGACAGGTGATTCAACCCACGCTACGGTAGTTTACGAACGGATGTTCGCTTATGCTGCGCGAAGGGTTGGCTCTTGTGTCATCGACGCTCGCAATATCCGTCGAACGTCTGGCGCACGCGATTGCGCTACTAGATGAGCGTGCGCTAGAAACTGCAGTGCCGGAGATATCCGACCAGGACACGCCCTGGAACAGCTACACCGATTATCCACGTGAGATCATATTCGCCGCCTACCAGGACCTCCGTGAACTCGCTATCCATATCGCCAACGAGCGCGCGACGACGACTCCTGTTACGCTCGCCCAGCATATCCTCGGGCAACATCAACTCGCCTACCGCGACCTGACGGGCGCGCTGGTTGGCATCCGCGACGATGAACTGGATATCGTGCCAGCCGAGGGCGAATGGCCGCTTCGCACCGTCATCGAGCATATGCTTCGCGCCGAATTCGGGTTCTCGCTCGTGATCGAATCGGCGTTGGAACAGCGAGGCATGGCGGAGCTGAAGCCAGCGCAGTTCGGGGCGGAAGAGGCGATGGTACGTAGCCAGGGAATGATCCAGTTCAGCGGCGACATCGCATCCATTCGCGCCAGCTTCGCCGAGGTCCACGGGCACATCCAGCGCTCATTCAGCGATTTGCCAGATGTGGATCTGGATCTGCCGACGCTGTGGTGGGAGGAACGCATCACGCCGCTACGCTTCCGCCTGCAACGCTTCGACGCCCACCTGCGCGAGCACACGATCCAGATCGACAAGACCATCCTCGGCATCAGCCACACCGTCACTGAAGGTGAACGTCTGGCACTCCTGCTCCATGGTGCCCTCGGCGAATGTGAAGCCGCCGCGCTCGGCGCGCCGAATGCCGCCAGCGATCGCCAGCAGGACGTCATCAGACGGCTCAACGCCTGGGCGGATCGGTTGCCACACGCATGAGCCAGCTTCGCTGATCCCAAAAACCGATCGACCGAACACCAGACGTTCCGAGCCTGCATTGCCCGCCAGGTCTACCCATCTGACTTCAACGCCATACGAAATCATCAATTGATTCCTCGCTGGGCAACTACACTATCGAGGTGGCGCACATCGGCGGCTGAGCGGTTGACAAGCATTCCAGACCGCATCACCGCTGTGGCCGAATATTGGTTCATTCAACTCGCGTGAAGGGTGGATTGCCGTGGCACCAACCTTGGTCGTGTCGATCGAACGATTCGCCAGCGCGATCGCGCTGCTGGACGAGCGTGCGCTTGAAACCGCATTAGCGGAGCCGTCTAATGCGGATCCACGCTGGCACAGTTACGCTGAGTACCCGCGTGAGATGATGTTCGTTGCCTACCAGCGCCTCTGTGAACTGGCCGTCAGAAGCGTCAGTCAACGTGTCGCCGACTACCCCCAGTCACTCGCCCAACGCATCCTGGGTCAGCATCAGATCGCCTATCGCGACCTGACTGGGGCGCTGGTTGGTATCCCGGATCATGCGCTCGACCACGTGCCAGCGGAGGGCGAGTGGTCGCTACGCGCGACAATGACTCACATGTTGTCGGCAGAGTCCGGCTTCCGGATAGCGATCGAATGGGCGCTGGAACAACGTGGCGTGCTCGAACTGACCGCTGATCAGTTCGACTCACGGGCGGCGCTCCGTCGGAGCCGTGAACTGTACCCGCTTGATGGCGACCTGTCGTCGTTCCTCGCAAGCTTTGCCGAGGTTCACGGACGCGTGCTCAGCGCATTCAGCGGCCTGACCGATGACGACCTTGAACTCCCGATGATCTGGTGGGACGGCATCATGCCGATCCGCGAACTTCTGCTGGGTTTCAATGCCCACATGCGTGAGCATGTCGTCCAACTCGACAAGATCATCCACGGCATCGACCTCACCGTCACCGAAGGCGCACGATTGGCCCGCTTAATACATCACGCCCTCGGCGAATGTGAGGCCGCTTCGATCGGTGCGCCTGACACCGCCAGCCCACTCCAAGCGGACATAGAAGCGCAGTTTGCGCTCTGGAACTCGATCCTGTCAGCGTAGGAAAGGGTTGGCAAATCCTCCCACCCTGTTTCGCCATCTGCCCACATGGATTGGGCCGACGCGTGGCGGGAGGATTTGGCAAACCTCTCCTACGGGCGCACCACCGTTCCCATCGCCTCTTCGTAGCGCGCCCCAGCGTCCGCCATGATCGTCTCGACATCCTCTTCCAGCACATAGCGCTGCTCGACCAGCTCGTTTGTGGCGGCGCGGACGCGCTCCAGATAGTCGTCGCGCGAGACATAGCGCTCCTCCAGCGATGGACGCGCGTCGCCCGCCGCCTCGCGTTCTGCCCGCGTGCGATGGAAGAACAGGGTCATGCCCTGCATCGGCATGATCAGGTCGGGCGCGCCAGTCTCCGGATCACGCGGGTTCCAGCCAGTGTGCGTCCCGACTGGCACGGTCAGATCGGGCAGACGCACGCCACCCAGTTCATTCAGGTCTTCATTGACCGCCGCGACGAAGCTTGGGTAACGTTCCCCCTCCTCTACCGGGTACGTCCCAATACCCTTTCCGGCCTGTCCTCCAACATCTACCCGGCGAATCCTGAATATTCTGGAAGCATCTGGGATATGTATCCCGATCTGTCCGCTGAACGCATCGACGACTGTCTCCCTGCTTGTTGCAGTGTTGTCACCCAGCCGTGGATGCGCGTTTGCAGGCGGCTCGGTTCCGGCGCTCACCCAGCGATCGAGGTTGACGAGTGCGGCCCGCATCAGCGGCGTGTACTCGACGCAATTGAAGCCGTAACGCCCACGCCCGCCGTCGTTCGGGTTGTAGTTGGTCAATGGCACTGCACCGGGTCCGTGCTGGGTGCCAGCAAAGTGATACGTCCGCGTCTCAGGATCGGGAACCAGATCGTGTTCCCCAGTCGAATCAACGTGCATGAGCGCACAGTCACCACGCCAGTACTCCGCCGACGAGTTGGTCTGCATCACTTTCGGGAGACCGCCGAGCGCACGCTGCCGCTCCAGCAACCCCGCATCGTCGAAGGGCGGGAGATGGCCGAAGCCCGGCGTGTACTGGACCGACGGCTGACCGTAGCGGTGATTGAACTCACCCCGCCGTCCCCCGCCGACGTGCGGAATCACGCCGTCCAGTGCCGTCTGTGCCCCCTCATCCAGGTTCAGCCCGAGGAAGAGGTAATGCCGCAGCATGCGTCCCGTCTGAGACATGCCCCAGCCGTAAACACGGTCGATCTCTCCGGCCAGCGGGTTATCCGTCCCGTCGCTATTCTTCGCCCAGGTTGCTGCGTCGCGCAACGCCAGCAGACCAGCCCCGACGACCGGCGATCGATCCGTCATGAAGACCAGCTCGTAGATGCGTCCCGGCTCGAATCCGGACTCCAGATAGATATGTTCGGCGTCCGGCACGACCTCGCCGCCATCTTCCCGCGCGAAGCGCCAGCGATTCCGCGCAATGGTCTCTGGCGTTGCGTCGTCAAAGTCGCGGACAGTGAGCGTGGCTGCCGAATCGTCCAGGTCTGCTGCCGGGTACGGCTGGTGGACGCGATCGGCCAGCAAATGTGTCTGGTGTGCGACGTTCGGCTGGAAGCGCACGATCGTCTGCCCACGAATCGGCTGGCCGTCCTGGAGAGCGACTGGCGCGATCAGCCCCATCAACGCATCGGAGCGCACGACATCCCACTGCCAACCGATCCAGCCAACGGCAAACCCATGCCGCATCAGGAAGCCGTCGCCGGGCAGAATGTTGGCGGTCGGCGGCGCTTCGGATGGCGCACGATTGAACAGACGCGGCGCGAGCTTGCGCCCCCGATTCGGCAGTTCCAGCAGCAGACGCCGATTGCCGCGCCCGGCATCGACCGGCCGCAGAACGCAGAAGTCGGCTTGAAACCGCACGCGCCCGGCGTCGTAGCTCTCGGCCAGCTTCAGATCAACGATCGCTGCGTTCGCTGGATGCTCCGGATCGACTGCGAAATGCAGCAGCCCATCAATCCGCTCGTACGCCCCGACCTCCCCGAATTCCTGCCCACCCAGATACAGCTCGCGCCCCTGCACGTCAAATCCGATTACCGCCATGCTGCCCCCTAAGTATTTCCCCCATCACATTTCGAGGTTGCAGTATTGCATTCATTCGTCGCGTATCTCGCAATTCGCAAATCATGAATGGTCGTACACTACGCGTTGATGCAACACCGACATGATGGAACAAGCGAGGATGATCGACGACCGCAAGCCCTGGCCAGACACGCCCACCTGTCGATACCGAGCCAGCCAACCCGTTCGACGAATCGGTCGCCGCGCTCGACCATGCTCACGCGCTCGCGCGAACGTGGGTCGCGGGTCTCGCGACCCGGCCCGTCAGCCGCCGCGCGACGCCGGACGAGATGTCCTCCGCGCTCGACGAGCCGCTGCCGGAATCCGGGAGCGATCCTGTCGCGGTTATGACGGAATGGCTCGCGCGTGCCGACGTTGGCATCACCGCCTCGCCCGGCCCGCGCTTCTTCGGCTTTGTTAACGGCGGCTCGACTCCAGCGGCGCTGGCTGGCGACTGGCTAGCATCCGCGCTCGACCAGAACGCCGGCTTGTGGCTGGCCAGCCCCGCCGCCGCACAGACCGAACTGGTCGTGTTGCGTTGGCTGAAGGAACTGTTTGGCCTGCCAGCAGAGTGGACCGGTGCGCTGACCAGCGGCGCGACGATGGCGAACCTGACCGGCCTCGCCGCCGCGCGCCAGTGGGCGGGTCAGCGGCTCGGCTTCGATGCCGCTCAGGACGGACTCGGCGGGCATCCACCAATCACTGTCGTCGCCAGCACGGAGATCCACGCCAGCGCCGTGAAATCGCTCGGCACGCTCGGCATCGGTCGCGGCAGCGTTCGACGGCTCCCAGCCATTCACGGCGCGCTCGACCTCGCCGCGCTGGATGCCGCGCTCGCGGAGATCGACGGCCCGGTCATCATCGTCGCCAACGCTGGCGAGGTGAACACGGGAGCATTTGACGACATCGCAGCCATCGCCGACCGCCGCGACCAGCACCCCGGAGGTGCCTGGCTACACGTCGATGGTGCGTTCGGCCTGTTCGCCGCGCTCTCTCCACAACACGCCAGCCTCGCGCGCGGCGTCGAACGGGCCGATTCGGTCGCCGCCGACGGTCACAAGTGACTCAACGTCCCCTACGATTCCGGCTTCGTCTTCGTCCGTGACGGCGACGCGCTGCGCTCCGCCTTCGCCGCCTCCGG
>Ga0136611_10001010_pt1 | contig 19191 bp, 15 predicted proteins | sample AntDrymUQ2232306_2_FD_106645 | JGI IMG/M metagenome (GOLD analysis project Ga0136611, IMG submission 106645) | Polar desert sand microbial communities from Dry Valleys, Antarctica - metaG UQ223 (23.06) | ecosystem: Environmental > Terrestrial > Soil > Desert | place: Antarctica: Dry Valley...
CTAACGAGTAAATATCCATTGAGTTGATTCTCCTTTTTCAAATTTGCAAGATTTTCAAAAGTAGATTTCAACTCAATGTTCTTCATTTTTCAAATATCAAATCCCTTTTTGTCCTGTACTTAGTAAAAATATATAAACCTGTCATTAGGTTTTATCTTCCTCAAAACTTTTTTTAATTCCTCTGACAACTTCGCCAAGTTGTTTTGCTTGTTTCGGAGTTAAATTGGCGCGTTCCTTTTTGCTGTAAATGTAAAGCAAATAAATTCGGTCAACTCGTTCCAGAAACACATAGATAAAACGAAACCCGCCGCTTTTGCCGCCTTTTATATTTGGATTACGAACTCGACCTTTTCGCGCGCCGTTTGCGCCTTTGATTACGTCGCCTAAAAGCGGATTTTCAAGAAGCGCGTTTTGAATAGTGAATAAAGTTTCGTCATCCGCAACTTTTAACAAATCTTCGGTGAAGATTACAGTTTCCGTAAATGCGAAATACTTTCGTTCCACCATTTATCAACTATACTAAATTTAAGTATAGTTGGCAAGTTAGAATCTAAGTTTACAAATTGGGTTGGGTCTCAAAATTTATGCTGACGAAAATTACTGTGCTGAATCTAAGCACACGACAGTAAAAAGGAGTTTGTTAGAATTGAGTTGATGAAAACCGAAAAAAACAAACTCCCGACGCTTTCGAGAAAGCGTTGCAATCAAGAATACAAGGAACGAGACACGCCATCAAGTTTATCAGCGGATTTGTCTTGTTTCGAGTGTACGACAAGTAGGAGCGAAAACACGCTGTTCTTGCGCTCTAAATCACTGAAAAATAAGCAGTTGGACTTGCAAGCGTGAAAGAAACCGAAAATTTGACGATTTAGGCGAAGGTTTAACGCTTCTAAAAGCTATATTTTATCGGTGTTTGAAGCGATTTTTCCAAGCTGTTTTTACTCTGAAATTTTTCTTTCACTTTAAGTTATTGAAAGACTTATTTACTTTCGCTTTTACCTGAATAAATCTTTTTAACGAAAACAAAAAAACGCTTTGAAAACCGCATCAAAGCGGAATCGGCGTTTATTTTTTCTTTGTTTTTCACAAATTCGATCTGCCGAATTTGTGCAGTCCACCTATTTTAAGATTGATTCACACATTTCAGAAAAGCACTCGAGCCGGTGGGCGACGCGAGGCAAAATCTCGCGCCGCACAAAATTTCGGGGTGCCGGTCAATAACTGGATAAACGCGCTGCTTAAAATAACGGATTTGCATTGAACTGTTCAAAAGACATAAGATAGTATAGGGCTTTTCAAGCGAAATATATAGAACGGGGTTAAACGAACACAGTAAAAAGCGTTGCGATTAGCCGTATGCGCTCTGGGTTTTATTGATATTTAAACTGTCTCGAAGGCAGTTTGTTAACAAAAAAATGACCGAAGGCTCTCTAGTAAATTGATGGAAACGCGCTCGAAATGCTTTTGAATTTGATGGCTGAAAAATCACAAATGTCTGACGACCGGTCAATTTTAAACAAACTGCAATTGAATTTACCCTGGCTGGTGCGATATCCGTCGGAGCGGGCGAAAAGTTTTCTCGAACGAACAGCGTTCGAGTCGAAGCACATCATTTTTATCGTCGCCAATCACTTCGAGCCGGGATGGGGTAGCCAGCCTCTGGATCTCGATGCCCAGCGGCGGCGCCTCGACGAGTATTTCAGAATCGCGCGCGAAACGGGCGAAGCTGTCGTCGACGCCGACGGCACGAAGTTTCGCCACACGCATTTTTACCCGGCGGAACAGTATCATCCTAAACTTCTGGAAATGGTGGCGGCGATGCAGGCGGAAGGTTTAGGCGACGTGGAAATTCATCTTCATCACGGCGTCGAAAAACCGGACACGGCGGAAAATCTGCGGAAAACCTTGATCGATTTCCGCGACCGTTTAGCCGAAGAACATCGCTGTTTGTCGAGAATGGACGGCGCGGGCAGCCCAGCGTATGCGTTCGTGCACGGTAATCTCGCGCTCGGAAATTCGGCGGGCGGAAAGTATTGCGGCGTCGACAACGAATTACAAATTTTGGCGGAAACCGGCTGTTATGTCGATATGACTTTGCCGAGCGCGCCCGACGAGTCGCAGATTCCGCTGATCAATCAAATTTACGAATGCGCTTTGCCGCTCAACGAAAAAATTCCGCACCGGCGCGGCAAACGAGTCGGGACGACGGGGAAAAACGGAAACCCGCCGCAGCTGCCGTTAATCTTTACCGGACCGCTCGTTTTCAACTGGACGCGCCGCATCAAAGGTTTTCCGGTGCCGCGAATCGACGACGGCGCGCTGGCGGCGAATCAAGCGATGAATTCGGCGAGATTCAGGCGCTGGGTGAATGCGAACGTAACGGTCAAAAATCGCCCGGATTGGGTTTTCGTCAAACTTTACTGTCACGGATTTTTCGATTACGATCGCTCGGCGTGTATCGGGGAAGACGCGCGCCGTTTTTTTTCGGAAATCGTCGCAAACGGCGAGAAAAGCGGTGCTTACACGGTTCATTTCGCCACCGCGCGCGAAGCGTTCAATATGGTTTTGGCAGCGATGGACGGAGCAGCGGGTGACCCGAACGATTACAGAAATTACCGCTTGCAGGCAATTATGAACGAAACCGCCGCCCGGAAAACAAACGAGGCGAGGAGCGAAATAGTTTTACGTCGGTAAAACGACGGCAAATCTGCCCGGAGCCTTCAAGGAATAAGACTTTCTTAAATCAACTGAAGGCGATTCTCGACGCCTTAATCAATGATATTTAAAGCTGTTTTAATGCCTTCCCTTATTATTCTTTGGTAATGATTAAGGAAGGCGTTCGGCTGTTTGTGTCAGGCATTTCTCCGATGATTTTGAAGGCTGAAGATTTAAATTCACGCTCCAGAATTTTTCTGGTGACGAAAGTTTCCCCGCCCGCCGTCAATTTGTTGAACGATTGTCGTCCGGTCTTCTGATAAAAATATCCCGTCGCCAGGCATCGCGTCGCGTGAACCGAAGACAAAATATTTCCGCTCTTTAATCCTACGCCGAACTTGGACAAATAATATGACGGAGCGTGATACTTTAAAAAAAACACTCCTCCGGGACGAAGAACCCGCGCCATTTCCAATAATGCAGGCTTAACGTCCATATACATCAATGCTATACGGCAAATCAAAACATCAAAAGCGTCGGCGGCGAACGGTAATTCGTGACCGCTCGCGCGAATAAATTCGACTTTTTCGCCGAAGCCTTCCGCCGCAAACATTTCACGTCCTACTTGTCCGACTTCAGACATAAAGTCCAGACCGACGGTTTTTGCTCCGCGCGCGGCAAACGGCAGCATTTCCTGCCCCGCGCCGCAGCCGATATCGAGAACCCACCGAACATCGATCTTGTCAGTCGCTTTTAACAACGCTTCCCGCCGATGCGGTTCAGCCTGAAACTTTTTCCATTCGGCCAACGCATAATTATTGTAAACCGAATGTTTTTCGTTAATCTGCGCGTAGTTCTTTTCTTTTGACATAATGTATTTAGTCGCGAGTTGGACTTTGTTATATATCACAATTATCTGAATAAGACGAGAGTATTGGCAAACCGCACAAAGCTCAGGTGTTTCTTGGTTAATTGATTTTCCGGCGTTTTTAGTCTGGTTATCCCGTTACAACCGCCGGCAACGCTTTAGCAATCCATCCGGCATGATCTCGATGATAGTTCGTTGGCGAACGACGGAGAATGTTAAAAAGCCTAATAACCCCGGTCGGCGAATCGCGAAGACCGATTGAAGCGGGAAGGATGTTTTGTAAAGAATAATTTGCGGAATCGGTATCGTTAAAAGTAATAAAACAAACGGCGCGGTGAGTTTTTGCAAGATTCGGAAGCAAAAAAAAAATTAAACGCCGATTCCGCTTTGATGCGGTTTTCAAAGCGTTTTTTTATCGTTAAAAAACTTATTCCGATGAAATAGAAAGCAACTAAAAAGCTACATCCGCAATCTATGCTTGAGATTGAAACGCGGCTTGTAAACGAACGCGGTTTGTAAACGTTTGATGATAGTTCCGCGGGTCTTGACTCTGCGTTCGTAAAGTGCGGCAACCTTTAAAAACCTTTACGAAAAGTCGTTCATTAATATATACTTACGTTGCCAAGCGACAGCGATAAAATACTCGACTGAAACGGTGTCGCGCCGGGCGAGAAGAAATTAATTCGAAAGGGTTATGCGAATTTTGGAACTATCCGGCTAATAAGTGTTTTCTTGTTCATCGAAAGGCTGTCGAAACAAGCGGTTTTTCTAAAAGTTCGACTTTGAGTTGATCGAAATATTTTTTGATACAGTTTTAATCTGACGAAAACGATTAATTTCACGTATAAAGCTCGTATGATTGCAGAGAAAATGAATTCCAGAAACCTTGACGAATTAGTATTGCCGAATAATCGCTTTGCAGCGACCAAAGACCATCTATACTCTGAAATTAAAGAGGAAGGCGTAATTTTAAGTTTAAAGAACGGAAAATATTACGGCGTCAACCCGGTTGGCGCCAGCATCTGGCAGGCGATTCAAAGCCCGGCATCCTTGCCGGAGATCCAAACCGCCGTCACGCGGGAATACGATGTTGACGAGGACACTTGTCGCCGAGAAGTATTGACATTTTTAGAACAAATGGTAAACGAGGAACTGGTGGAAGTTTCGAATGAAAAAGGTTCTTAAATTTCTTTCTTTGCCATATCAAAAAAAGAAATTACTCGGTCAATCGTTGGTAACGGTAAGCGCGATTCGCCTGAGCCTGTGGATTTTTCCGTTCAAGGCGCTGAACTGCTGGCTGTGCGCTTTCGCCGCGACAGAATCAGACGACCGAGTGACTGAATGGAACGTTATTGATAACGTGACGGCGGCGGTTCAGATGTGCAGTTGCTACGTTCCCTACGCCAGTTGTTTGACGCAGGCTCTGGCAGCACGGACGCTTTTGGGATTAAAAGGGCAGAACTCGCAATTGAAAATCGGCGTCGGCAGAGACGAAGACGGTAAATTTATGGCGCACGCGTGGGTTGAGATAGACGGAAAAATCATCATCGGAAAATTACCGCATCACCATAGTTTTAATGTTTTGAAATCATCCGGCTCGGCAATAATATGAGTGCAGTATTCGGCATTTACAATTTGAACGGAAAACCGGTCGAACTCTCACTTCTTGAGCAGATGTCAGACACGCTGGCGCATCGAGGAATGGATGACAAAGGTATATGGAGCAAAACGGTTGTCGCTTTGGGACAGCGAATGCTTTGGACTACGCCGGAATCACTTCACGAAAAACTTCCGCTTTTAAGTAATGAAAGTTCGGCGGTTATAATATGTGACGCACGTCTTGATAATCGTGATGAGTTAATTCCTCAATTGTTTTCTTTAAAAAAGCCTGTCAATGAAATAAGTGATAGCGAAATCATCCTGAAGGCGTATGAAAATTGGGGTGAAGATTGTCTGTTAAAATTTCTTGGAGACTTTGCTTTTGTTATTTGGGATGAGCGACAAAAACGCTTGTTCTGCGCCCGCGATCATTTTGGCGTGAAGCCCTTTTATTATTACGCCTCAGAAAATTGCTTTGCTTTTGCATCCGAGATAAAAGCGTTGTTTCAATTGGCAGAGGTTTCACGCGACTTAAATGAAGATATGATCGCTGATTACCTAACCGGCAATTTTGAGAATAAATCAGCGACTTTCTATCAAAAGGTAATGCGTTTGCCGCCTGCTCATTATCTGATGGTGGGTCCTCGAGAAACGCGCAGACATTGTTATTATTCACTTGATCCCGAACGAGAAAGTCCTTCTCTTTCAAATGAAGCATTTTCCGAAGGGTTACATGAAATCTTCACTGAATCGGTTCGGTGTAGAATGAGAAGCGCAATGCCGCTTGGTTCAAAGTTGAGCGGCGGACTTGATTCTACTTCGATCGCGTGCGTGGCGCGTAATTTGCTCAAAAAGCAGGGAGAAGAGTTGTTGCCAACCTTTTCGCTTATATATGATCGCGTTAAAGAGTGTGATGAAAGATATTATATAAATCTTGTGTTATCACAAGGAGGCTTTGATCCACATTTTACACCAGGTGATGATCACACTCCCCTGACTAATTTACAAGCTATTTGTCGACACCTCGACCGACCCGCGCTAGGTCCAAGCGGGGGACAAATGTGGCAACTTTACAAAACTATAAGTGATGCAGGCATACGCATAATTTTTGATGGGCACGATGGTGACAGCGCCGTTTCACACGGTTATAAATATCTTGATGAATTAGCGCAATCTAATCGCTGGTTGAGCCTGGCGATTGAAGCTAAAGAACTCGAACCAATTTCATCTCTGTCTCGGTGGACAGTCGTCAGGAAATACGTGAAGAAGTATCGTTGGAATCCTTTCTTGCAAAAACACCCGGCGCTGAAAAGGGTCGAGTATATTGGGCGGAGATTATTAGGTCGTAATTCGTTGCCGTCGTGGGCTGAAATACAATCTGATATGCATAATGCTGTTATCAATAAGGATTTTGCCAAACGGGTAAATATAACCGACAGGTATAATTCTTCACTTAATAAATCATCGGACAACTTGCAAGACACCAGAAAAGATCATTACCAGCAAGTAACCAGCGGCTTGCAAGTATTTGCTTTAGAGGAACTTAATGCCGCTTCAGCCGCTTTCGGGATTGAGGTTCGCTATCCTTTTTGGGACAAGCGACTAATTGAGTATTGCTTGTCGCTGCCGGGTGAACAGAAATTATATCGCGGCTGGAACCGCATTGTTATGCGTCGCGCTATGAGCAATGTTCTTCCACCCGAGGTATGCTGGCGGAGAGAGAAAACTGATTTTGCGAAAAATTTTATTGACGGTTTGGTTTATCATGAGCAGGAACAATTGAAACATCTGCTCACAGGTGACAACGATATACTGCACGAGTTTTTTGATAGAAGCGCTATGCGCGAAATGTATCAAAAATTTAATTCACAGGAATTAAAGAGCGATAATCTGGAAACACGGAGCACTTTGCTTCTGTTTTGGGAAATTGCTTCTTTTTCTTCGTGGTTAAAACAAACTTCCGCTTTATAAAGTGGAAAAGGAGGTGATAATTATGTAAAATTAAATTCAGTAAAGAGCGTAGATAAAAAGTTTATTTTTGAACGCAAACGCATCAAAAATAAAGTGTGAAAAATTACAAATTTAACTAGGAGAAAAATAATGGAAAACATTAATTCAAAAATGACGGAGAAAAAACCGTATGTAACACCCGAAGTCACCGTTCACGGTGATATAGAGGTGATTACACAGGCAAGTGCTACTGGAACTCAATTTGACGGTCAATTCAACCATGTTCGAGTAGCAGTATCATAAATTGCATGGAAGTGGACAAGAATTTGCACTGTTATAGTGCATATAACTTAGGGGTTCGCTCCTCGTTGCTTCTGCCTGAACTACCAACAGTGGCTCCGGCAGAAGCAACTAAGGACATAACAATACGGCTTCAACCTGTCAGACAATCAACAGGTAATGGTAATCACGACCTAGAATATTCTTATTCAATCACAAAAACCAAAGCACATCTGTATTTCCCGCAAATAGGTACCTTTCAAATGGAAAATGGAATCGAGATGACTATTTTTCCATTGCCAAATGTTGAAGAGCGTTTAATACGTTTGCCTTTGCTCGGCGCTGCTCTTGCAGTATTGTTGTATCAACGCGGAAAATTTGTGTTACACGCCAGCGCGGTAGCGATTAATGAGGAAGCAGTCGTTTTTGTCGGCAATAAGGGATATGGGAAATCAACAATGGCGGCTATGCTCTGTAGTCGTGGACATCAATTATTAGCCGATGACACCGTTGTCGTAGACCTTGATGTAGCCGAACGTCATATAGTTCTACCTGGATTTCCGCAATTTAAACTTTATCCTGATGCAGTGATGGCTACTTCCAATGACGACCCGGAAAAATTAGAGGAAGTTGCTTCAAACTTAATGAAACGCTCGCGGCGGGCAGATAATTTTTGCAAAGAAGCATTGCCTTTACGAGCTATTTTCGTACTTAGTGAGGGGACGGACGTACGAATCAGCCAACTTATTCCTCAAGAAACAATAAAATACTTAATTTCTAATACTTATATGGCACGTTTTAGCTCAGACTGGCTGCGTGGAATCGCCGCCGCAAATTTGCAGCCATGCGCCGCCATCGCCAATCAAATTCCTGTGTATCTTCTCGAAAGACCACGTAATATTTCAGCCCTAGAAGATGTCGCGTTGGCAGTTGAAGAACAGGTGCGGTTCTCAAGCAGTAATTCTTAAATTAAATATTGAACAACGCATTTTTCGTTTGCCGATGCTTTGTCGTATAAAGCTTGGGCACGTTTAATTTTGTTTCGGTAATCATCATAAACAATGGTAATGTAGGTATAGTCAACAATGATTGTTGTTAAACAAAAATTCCCGAGGTTTCAAAATCAACTTGAATTGCTCCCGATAAAAATTTTCACTCTTAAATCAGAAATCAAATGATGCTTTAGCTTTATATGCTAGTGTTCTGACTTTATAAATTTGATGGATAGAAAAGTTGATAAACTCTGGAGATTTCGCCATTCTTATCCATCAAATTTACGTGGTCAAAGCACTAGTAATTAGCCGCGTATTTTCATTTCTATGAAAGTTGATGAAGAAAGAAAAAAACATTCCATCTATAGCAGACAAATTTAAAGAGCAGACAAAAAACTGGAAGCGATCGTTCAAGTTGATATGGACGGCGTCTCCGTTTCACACCACGTCCTGGGCGGTTTTGCTTGTAATACAAGGGATTCTGCCAGGTTTGCTGGTTTATTTGACTAAACTCGTTGTGGATAGCCTGCTGATCGCCGTTAACAGTCAAGGCTCATGGGAAAAAATTCGCCCGGCTGTATTTTATATTGCGGCGACAGCCATCGTAATGCTTCTGACCGAGGTGTTTCAATCAGTGCTTGATATGGTTCGAACTGCTCAAGCGGACATTATTCAAGATTATGTAAAAAGTTTAATTCACGACAAGTCGGCGGCAATGGATATGGCTCATTTTGAGTCTCACGAATATCACGACCGTCTTGAACAAGCTACCTCAGAAGGTGCCAGTCGTCCTTTGAGTCTGCTGGAAAGCATCGGCGGGTTGATTCAAAATACAATTACGTTAATGCTTGTGGCAGGATTGTTATTGCAGTACAGCGTCTGGCTGCCTTTGGTCTTATTAATCAGCACGCTTCCTGCTTTCGTCATTGTCCTTCGCTATGATAGAGAGTACAACAAATGGTGGAAGGGAACGACCGGCGAGCGGCGGTGGATTCAATATTTTGATATCATACTGACTCATCCGAACGCGGTAGCAGAAATAAGAGCGTTCAATCTTAATCCTCGATTTCAGACCCGCTATCAAAATTTGCGCCGCCGTCTGCGAACCGAAAGCCTCGACCAAATGCGGCGACTCGGCATTGCCAAACTTTTTGCCGGCGTCGTTTCGCTGTGCATTCTAGGAATGGCGGTCGGATGGATGGGATGGAAAACTCTGTATGGAGCTTTAACATTGGGAGATTTGGCGCTTTTTTATCAGGCTGTCAATCGCAGTCAGGGATTGATGCGAACTCTGCTTGGCAGTCTCGGACAAATGATAAAAAACAGCTTATTCCTTAATGTCTTGTTTGAATTTTTGGATTTGAAGTCAAAAATAACCGATCCCGAATCGCCGATCCCCGTCCCCCCAAATTTGAAACAAGGCATCAGGCTGAATAACGTGACTTTTCGTTATCCCGGCACCGAGCGAGCAGTCTTTGAAGATTTCTCGCTGTTTATTCCGGCTGGAAAAGCTGTTGCGATTGTCGGAGAGAACGGCTCCGGCAAAACCACTTTAATAAAGTTAATCTGCCGGTTCTACGACCCGGAAGCCGGAAGTATCGAATTTGACGGCATTGACATACGAAATTTCTCCGTCAAAGAACTTTTAAGAATGATTACGATTACCTATCAAATGCCGCTCAGTTACCACGCAACGGTCAGCGAAAGCATTGCAATGGGCGATTTGGAGGCATCCGCTTCGGCAGAAGAAATTGAAAAAGTTTCCCGTAGTGCAGGCGCTCACGATTTTATCTCGCGCCTCCCGGACAAATACAATACGCTTCTCGGGAAGATTCATGCCAAAGGCGCGGAACTGAGCGGAGGCGAGTGGCAGCGTTTAGCGCTGGCGCGAGCTTATTTTCGCAAAGCTCCGATTGTTCTTTTGGACGAGCCAACCAGTTTCATGGATTCTTGGTCAGAATCCGATTGGTTCAAGCGTTTTCGACAATTAATAAAAAAACGAACCGCCATCGTCATTACGCATCGCTTCACAATTGCGATGCGGGCGGATGTTATCTTCGTGATGGATCAAGGAAAAATCGTCGAATTAGGCACGCACGGTGAACTGATCGAGCGCGGCGGTTTATATGCTAAATCATGGAAAGAACAAATGCGAGCCGCTGAAAATCCGGGTGAAATCAACGACGAATATGAAATTTTCGAGAATAATCCCGCTTCGCTGAAATCACTTAAATCTTAGAACCCGCGAGCCGCCGATTCAGCAAAAATCGCCGAATAAAACTTACTAAAATTTGGAATATCCGTAATCGATCGGGCAAATCTAATGCGTGAACAAGAAAATCAAATTAATCATAATTTGGAAAATCAATTAATAATTGATTGTTCTCAGACGGAAATCACCGCCGCGAAAGCCGCCGCAATTATCGACGCTTTAAGACAGCCTTTGGATTGGAGTTACGTCTCGGAAACCGCTCAGCGCAATTGCGTGCTGCCGCTCGTGGGCTGGAATTTGGCGCGAAAATTCGACGAATTTTTGTCGCCCGAAATCAAAAGTCGCTTGGATGAGTATTTTCAGAAGCAAACGCAAGGCAATATGTTTCTGACTGCCAAGCTGATCGATATAATTAAATTATTCAAATCAAATGATATTCCCGTTCTGCCGTTTAAAGGTCCGCTGCTAGCTATGCAGTTTTACGGAAACGTCGCTCTCAGATCGTTCGGCGATTTGGACGTTCTCGTGCAGACGAAGCATCTGGAAACGGCGATAAAATTACTGGAACAGAACGGCTACGAGCCGCTCAGCGGCATCAACTGGCTGAAAAAAAACAATCTGGACATCACGCACAAAGACATTAAATTCGTGCACAAAGAAAGCAAGGTTTTGCTCGAACTGCACTGGAAATTATCCAATTCGTATTTTGCGCTGCCGCTCGAAAATCATCGTTTGTGGAACGACGCGGAAACCGCCAGCTTCGGCGGGATGAAAGTCAACAATCTCTCGTTCGATGATTTGCTGATTTATTTATGTCTGCACGGCGGCAGACACGGCTGGGAACGCTTAAGCTGGATTTGCGACATCAACGAGATGATTTCTTCGAGAGAAGGTATCGAGTGGGAGCGCATCAATAAAGAAGCAAAGCGGCTCGGGTGCGAAAAGGCTTTCGGTTTGGGACTACATTTAATCAACGAATTTTTCGGGCGGCAGACTCCCGTCCTCGAATGGCAAAGAAATAAAAACGGTGAACTTTTTGAGGAACTGACGCGGCAAATTCGAGCCCGTTTATTTAACGACGACCCGAATTTCGTGGAAATAAACACCCGGGCGTGGTTTCTCGAAGAGCAATTGTTTCAGTTGAAACTAAGAGAAGGATTATGGGACAAGTTAAAGCTGTACGTACACCATAATAATATTTATTTAGAGCAAATCTTTTCGCCGAATAAAGCCGACGAAGAATTGCTGCGCCTGCCGCCCTGGTTATCGCCGGTTTACTACATTACTCGCCCGGCAAGATTGTTCTACACGTATGTCGTCAAATTCAAGAAAAGAAAATATTCAAAAGATTGATTAGGGAAGGTTAAAATCATAAACGATAAAGCCCGTGGCTTTGACGGCTTGGTCATCAAGCATCACGGGCTCAAACTTTGATCGGCGGGCAGCACTTTCGGCGGAAAAACGCAGAAGCTGTTTGCCCGAATTGGCTTTGGCGGCTATTACATTTCCATTTTCATCGATAGTTACTTGAACCCTAACTTTACCCTGCATAAACATTTTTTTAGCATTCTCCGGATACGACGGCATTATCAACCTTTCAGCGCGGCTGTTTAATTCACCGACAGAAATGATTTGCGCCGAATCAGCGTTTGGCGAAAACGCGGGCAATTTCCGCTTATTCGCCGAAATGTTCCGCCGTTCGGCTTGCAGACGCTGCAAATTCTTTTTCGCCGTTTTATTGCCCGCGTCCAGTTCAATCGCTTTATTGTAATCGGCGGCGGCGCGATCATAATCTTCTTTATCCCAATAAGCGTCGCCGCGGCTGATGTAAGTCGAAGCGTTTTTCGGATTAAGTTCGATAAATTTATTGAAATCGGCGACGGCGCGGTCGGGATCTTCCTGATTAAGGTAAGCGTTTCCGCGAACGTAATATGCTAAAGCAAAATTAGCAAACGAATCGATGGTGTTGCTGCACTCTTCGATTACTTTATTGGTCTTTCCTCCTTTCACCGGGTTATAAAGCACGCATTGAATGGTCGGCTCCAGCGCGAGCTCGCTTTTTAACCGGATTGCGGTTTTATAATTTTCAAAAGCGCGGTCCAGATTGTTTTTATAATGATAAGCAAAGCCGCGACTGATATAAGCGGCGACATCCTGCTGATTTAAGCGAATCGCTTGATCATATTCTGAAATGGCGCGTTCGTATTCACCTACGTTGTAGTATTCATCGCCGCGCTTTCGGTAAAGAGCCGAGTCGGGCGCCGGTTTGAGCTTCGGAGCAGCTATCGGCAGGATTGGTTCGGGAGCAGAAATTACCACTTGAGGCTTCAGGCTTTTCTGCCGAATCGCTTTGATTAGTTCGGGACTGGCGCCGTTTCTGCGCAGTTCTCTTTCAAATTCCTCGATCAACTTGAAATCAATTCCGCGCTCCCTGACGGCGCCTGTCAAAAGTACGTTTCGCTGACTTAAAGATACTTTTTTTGAGCGCAAAACGTGGATCACGTCGGCGAAATTCAACGGCGCTTTCTGCATTTGTGCGGTCCGCCAAACTATCGAGAACGGAAGCGCCGCCGCCAGCAGCGCCAAAATCGCGGTTATGTATAAGCGACGGCGTCTCAACTGAGAAAGGAAAATGGACTTCATAATACTTTGCCCCGTAATGTCTGCGTTTGTGGTAATTTTAGTATTCGCAGGGCAAAATAGCAACAATTTTCCCAAACTTTTATAGTTTCTTTACTGATCGTTGAGAATATCGTCAATCGTGATTGACCGCTTTCGCTTGGGCGGAGTTTTCTTTGATTGCGGCGTCGGCTTTTTGACCGTCGAAGCCGGCGACTTCAGCGATACTGGGGCTGGCGGAACTTTATTTTTTTCAGGAGTTGACCGGGCAGCCGGTACGGGACTGGATGTCAAACTCGAAGAGACCGTCTGATTTGTTACTGTTTGGTTTGTTACTGTTTGGTTTGTTACTGTTTGGTTTGTTTCTGTTTGACCCGGATTAGTTTGTTGGTTTGATTCTTCCGTCTTTGAAGTTTGCAAAAACCAAACGCCTAGAACCGTTCCGCCAAGCATCAAAAAAATCAAAGCCGCGCCGGGCAAAACTCGGGAAGTTGTGTGATTTTTTACGTAAGTAAAAGAAAAATCCGCTGTCTCCTCGGATAAAACACCTGAAGAAACGCTTTGTTTTGGCGTTTCGAGAGCGATTTCCGCCGGGTGCTGCGGCGGCTGTGCCGAATCGTCTGAAAGCGGCGTGCCCGCCGCGCTCGCCGTTTGGTCGAAATTTTCTTTTTCCGCCGATTGTTTTTCGGGTTCAAACGGACGCTGCTGAACGATAAACTGCTGAATTTTGGCTTCGGAGCGATGCCGCTCGGTTGATTCCGCATCGCTTCGCAATCGCGATTGTTCGGCAAAATGACGTTCTTGTTCGAGCCACACTCGTTCGGCTTCGATTCGCAAACGCTCCTGCTCGGCGTGCAGTCGCTGAATTTCGGGTTTCTGTAATCGACGATCAATCGGTTCCGGCTCTCCGTTTCGCTCGATTTCCGTGCTCGACCGCTGTCGTTTAATCGGCGGAAATTCAGGCTCTGACCATTCCTGTTTTAATCGCTTTTGTTCCACTGGTAATTCTGTCTGCAAGACTTCTTCAAATTTTTCAGCCATTTCTCGCTCACGCTTTTCTATAAATTAAAACTAAAATCAATCTCTTAACTGATAAACAAAGGTTTTATGTCCGAGTTCGTGCTCATTTTCGTATACAAGTTTTAGATCTTGCGGAAAATTGTGTTCATTTGGAATAACAAATTTACGATAATTTTTTAAATTTCTTTGAGCTATAACTAGATAAGTTGCTTTTTGTCGTTTAGCATAATCAAGAACTTTCAAAAAATCTTCGTCAGGTAGAAAAATGTGTTTTTCTTCAGCATAAAATGCCACAGCAGGCTCTGAATCCATAATCAAAGACGATGAATTTTTGTGATTTTTGATCCATAAACCTGCTTTTTTCTCTTCTAAATCCGGTAACGAATTGATATCTGTACGTATTTCATTAAAAAGTGAAAACATAAGCAAAGCGACTGCAGTAAGCAAAGTAAAAACCTGAACTGTAACCGAATTGATTTTCAAATGGGGAATCCGAAAGTTAGAAGCAGATTTTGAAGCCCAGTCGCTAAACATTACAATTCCATTAGAAGACCAACAAATTAAAACAGGAATTACTGCGAAACAATACCGTAAATTTATAACCGACACAGCGTAGCCAAGAAGTGTACAAATCAAAAATGAAAACAAATAAACTTCCCTTGCTAAACGTAATCTAGTCCACGGTTTATGGAAAAGACCTATTATTACAAGTAAAATAAGTGTAAAAGGTAAGATTTCCGGAATGTATTCTTTAACCTCTTTTTTTAGGTTTCTATAAGTTTTTGGTATAAATTCATTTTCATTATAGTTAAGTTTGGCATCGTGTAAACCAGCTAAGTCTGAGGATAAAGGATTTTTTGTTTGTTGATTTTTAATTTCATAAACATCACCCATTAACTGGTCCTTCTTCGTCGTTTCTCCGTCATCAGTTAGTTCTAAAAGGCTTTTTTCGTATTCTACAGAAGTAATATTATTTTGAAGTTTTTGGCTGATTGTCCAGTGACCGACTTTTTGATGAATAAAAATAACGTAAGGCAAAAACAAAATCGCAAAACCGAGCAGGAGAAATAAATATCTTGTAACTAAGAAACGGAAATTAAGGTTTCGGCAAAAGAATTTTGTACCTGCGGTTAAGAAAAATAACAACGCGATAAAGCCTATTGCTTCAGGTTTAGTTAAATAAGCAGCACCAAACAGAAGCCCGGTTAGAAAAAAGTTTTGCTTCTTGCCTTTCCGCAAGGAGTACCAACCCATCATAATGCCGGCAGTAAAAATTAAGGTATAAAGTGACTCTGCTAACGCCCAACCGGATGATTGAATTAATGAGGGGTGAAAAGTTACTAAAACTATTCCTATAAAGGCGACTGAACGCCCGTAAATATCACGGATAAGAAAGTACGTAGGAAAAATTAACGCCGTTCCTGCAATTACTGAAACAAACCTTCCGGCAAATTCTAAGTCTTGAAAAAACAAGGAAAAAACACCGATTAAAAATGGATAAAAAGGTGACCAGTAAGCGCTTATTCCGTTCCATAAATCGCCAGAAATCATCTTTCTTCCCAGGGTAAGGTAATAAGCGGAGTCTGAATGCAGACTGGTTTCGTCTGGGATCAAAAGAAAGCGAATAAGAAAAGCAACAAAAGTACAACTAATTAAAAAAATAGCTTCATTGCAAAGTATAAAATTTTTAATCTCACTCTTCTTATTCACTGGCTTTTCGCTACCTGATAAATCAATTTTCATTGCTTACTTTTTCCGTAATTAATCGTTCCTTAAACGTCTAATTCCATGTAGTTCTGCTACGGAATATACTTGACGAATGAGCGAACTTATTCGTAAGAAACACAATGTCAACGTTTTGCTTTATCATCTGGACTGCCCGACGCGCATATCGGAAGGCAGTGATAACGCCGAATGTTGATGCAAAACTCAAAGAAATATGCGAAGAAATATCGCTTCGCTATAAAATCGAGTTTCTGGAAATCGGAACTGACAATGACCCCGTGCATTTTTTGCTGCAAAGTTGCCGATGTATAATCCGACGAAAATAGTGCGAACCATCAAGAGTATCACCGCCAAAGAAATCTTCCGTCAGATGCCAGAAGTCAAAAAGCAATTATGGCGCGGTGAATTTTGCATCGAGCGGCGATTATATCAGCACAGTCAGAGCGCACAATCCGGAAGAGGCAGTCAAAGATTATGTCACAAATCAAGGTAGCGTGAATCATTCAACGCAGCCAGCCATCTTTTAATACCTCGCGGGTCTGCCGCGGGGAAATTTATTAAAATTAACAAACTAACAAATTAGGTTAAATTCCAAATATTGATAATTATCTAAATTTAAAAATTGCTCTTGATAACTTCAAGTTACGCTAAAGTATTTGTTATAAGCATCCCAACAGAAATAGGTTAGACTATTTGCTGAAATCGGTAAAACAAAAGTAATCGAATTGACTGTTGACCAACGAGCGGAATTGGAAAAGGGCTATCGAACGGGCAAAAGTCATTGTTTTCGCGTGCGCTATCAGATGATTTTGTTGAAAAGCGAAAAGCGGACTTCTGTGGAGATTGCTAAGTTTTGGGCTATTGCGAGATGGTCATTAATAATTGGCTGGCTCGCTATGAAAAAGAGGGGAAACCGCTGCCTCCAATACTCATTGATAAACATGTAGATGGATCGTTTTTTGAAATGACCGTTCAATTGTCCGAACAGATAAATAGTCATTAGCTCGACTTTATCCATTTTTAAAGGATGTAAATTCATTAATTTCCTTGTATTTTCTAGGTTTTGCAAATAAAGGAGTTATATTTTTCAAATGTCATGGTGTTGCGTGATATTAGAACAACTCAAACGAAATTCGATTTTATAAGCCTTTTATTTACATTAACAATCTCAAAAATGGATAAAGTCGAGCTTAAAAAGCAAAGCTGAGAAATTAACACAAGTCGGATACAAATTAAAAACTATACCAAACCGTTTTGTGATAAAATTCTTCAATTATGAGTGTTGTCTCAACTTCTGAAATTAAGCTGACCAAAACCGAAGCGGGAGTAATTCGCATCGGTAATACTCGCGTGTCTTTAGATTCGGTAATCATCGCTTTTAATCAAGGTTCTGCGCCGGAACAAATCGTTTATGATTATGATTCTCTCAGCTTATCAGAAGTATATGCCGCTATCAGTTACTATCTACAGCACCGCGAAGAAGTAGATTCATACCTAGATGCGCGAGCCAAACAAAACAAAAAACTGCGCGAATTCAATGAATCGAGATTTAATCAAAAAGGACTGCGCGAAAAGTTGTTATCCCGTCGGCGCAACATTGCCTAAATCTAATGCGTTTTCTTTCTGATGAGGATTTCAATAATCGTATTGTGCGTGGACTGACGCGCCGCTTTCCTTTATTTGATTTAGTGAGAGCGCAGGATGTAGGTTTAGCGGGAAAGCACGACACCGAAGTTTTAGAATGGGCGGTAAGTGAAGAACGCCTCATTTTAGCTCACGATTTTGCTACAATGCTTGATTTTGCTTACAGTCTTATCGAATAGGAATTGCGAATGCCGGGCATTGTCGCTCTTTCTCAGGATTTACCAATCGGCGAAGCGATTGAAGAATTGGCTACACTAATAAATTACAGCCTTGAAAATGAATGGGAAAATCAAGTGGTTTTCATTCCCCTGAAAAATTAAAAGATTTGATATGAATCTGATATATGCATGATATAGAATTGAAATAAAATATGCTGGTTTATCAGACGCAGGCGATTGTCTAATTTTTTTTCTGAAGACATTTATTTCTGCACAATCTTAGATCTGTAATATTTTCCGTAAAAATCCTTTGGCAAACTTATCCTTTTACTCAAGACAATTCAACTCTTTTGTCAACAGTCAATAAATCAAAGTATAATAAACCAGGAACCAAAACGATTTCAAAAACGCTGCGCCGATTCTCGTAATGTAAAGAGTGATAAAAATGCAGACTAAATCCAGCGAAACGATTGATCAAAACGCGAAAAACTTTCTCACCGAAAATGAGATGAAAAAGTTTCTTGCCGCCGCTCGAAAAAGTCGCCACGGAGTTCGCAATTTCTGTTTGATGCTGATGGCTTACCGGCACGGACTGAGGGTTTCCGAACTCGTTGATATTCGCCCCTCAAAGATCTGGATCTGGAAACGACAGAATGTTTGTCCGCCGGCTCAAAGGAAGTCTCTCGACGCATCAGCCGATTGAAGGCGACGAACTACGCGCAATCAAAGCGTGGCTCAGGGAAAGAGCAAATTATCCGAACGCCAGTTCAAACTATTTATTCCTGAGCGAACGCGGTCCGATGACCAGGCAATCAATCAACTATCTGGTCGAACAAAACGGCAAAAGGGCAAAACTGAATTTCAAGGTCAATCCGCATATGCTGCGGCATTCGACCGGCTATTATTTAGCGAATAAGGGTTGCGACACGAGACTCATCCAGGATTACCTCGGACACAAAAACATCACGCACACCGTCCGCTACACGCGAACGGCGGCACATCGCTTTGAAGGTCTCTGGCGGTAAATCCTATGGAACTTTTTTCCCGTTTGTGGGTTTTTAACCCTTTGGAGACTTTTAACCTTGTTTGCATCCCCATTAACGAAAGCTATTAATAAGGGAAGTCGATGTGATAAATTTCGGTGAGCGGGCGCGAAGTTTTTGTTTGACGGCGAAAAATACGGCTATTGTATAGCTAAAAAAATAATCTTGAAATATTTCTTGAGAATCTCGTGATCCAAATCAACGCCGCACACAAAGCCGAAACATTTCGCCGTGTCGTTTTTCAAAAAAGCCATTGAACTTCTCAATATCGAAAGCCTCGGCGACGTGCGCGGCTCTGACGTTCGGCGGCAGCAATTTTCGCCAGCGTCCCGGCGCAAACCAGGATTCAAATTGCCGCCAGCGTTTCTGCACAGAATTTCTGACGGCTGATTCAGGAAATGAAAGCGAAATTTCCGGCGGAACATCA
>Ga0136611_10001011_pt1 | contig 19168 bp, 19 predicted proteins | sample AntDrymUQ2232306_2_FD_106645 | JGI IMG/M metagenome (GOLD analysis project Ga0136611, IMG submission 106645) | Polar desert sand microbial communities from Dry Valleys, Antarctica - metaG UQ223 (23.06) | ecosystem: Environmental > Terrestrial > Soil > Desert | place: Antarctica: Dry Valley...
ATATACGTTTGCAGATATTTCAGCGGACCCTGCCTCCCGCGCTAAGAACACACATCAACGGATCGTTGATTTGCTGGAAGAAATAGTACTCGCCGACCAGCTTGGCCTCGATGTATTTGGTATTGGAGAGCACCACAGACCCGATTATGCGGTTTCCTCACCCGCTATAATCCTTGCGGCAGCCGCGGTAAAAACGAAAAACATAAAGCTGTGTAGCGCAGTTACCGTATTAAGCTCTGACGACCCGGTTCGGGTTTTCCAGGATTTTGCTACAGTCGATCAACTTTCAGGCGGACGCGCCGAGATCATGGCAGGGAGGGGTTCATTTATTGAATCGTTTCCGCTCTTTGGCTACAATCTTTCAAACTACGATGCTCTATTTACGGAAAAGCTGGAACTTCTTCTGAAGTTAAATGAAAGCGAAAAAATTACTTGGAAAGGGAAGCATCGCGCTTCTTTTGATAATCTCGGAATCTACCCCAGGCCATTTCAAGACTCCCTTCCAATTTGGCTTGCTGCCGGAGGAACGCCCGCATCGGCTGTAAGAGCGGCGAAGCTCAGCCTGCCCCTTGCGCTGGCAATTATAGGCGGAACACCCGAACAGTTTGTGCCGTTTATTAAGCTCTACCGTCAATCGGCCGAAAAAGCCGGACAGGATTTAAACAGCCTGCAGATTGGAATTAATTCACATGTTTATATTGCAGATGATTCTGATCAGGCAGGCGATGAGTTTTACCCTTCTTATGCCATGATGATGAACCGAATCGGTGAAGAACGAGGCTGGTCGCCATTAAGCAGGAATCAATTTGAACACTCCCGTTCGGCCAAAGGCGCGCTGGCTGTTGGAAATCCTCAGGAATTAATCGACAAAATCTTATATGAATACGAACTCTTCGGCAATACCCGATTTCTGGCACAAATGAGCATGGGTGATATGCCTCATAACAAAATCATGAAGTCGATCGAGCTATATGGGAATATAGTTGCACCTGCTGTTAGAAAGGCGATCGGTTCAGCACCACCTTCGGAATGAAAGAGATAAAAGCAATTATAAGAGCTTATGATGCTATCGAACCGGACACACATGCCGCGTTGGCAACCGTTGTACGTGTAGAAGGCTCTTCTTACCGACGTACAGGAGCTCGAATGCTAGTTCTCGATAATGGCACCTGGACAGGAGGTATAAGCGGAGGCTGCCTTGAGGGCGATGCATTAAAACGGGCCCGATTAGCTATAAATAATTCCCGCGCAACCCTAATCACTTATGACACCACAGACGATGATCCACATCAGATTGGCGTAGGATTGGGCTGCAATGGGATCATCGATGTACTTTTCACTCCGCTTGATTTGACTAGTAAGAACAATCCTGTGGAGATTCTGAAATCATGTGGCGCGGCAAGCCGTGAAACCCATGTATTACTTACCATCACCCATCTTGAAGGAAATTGGGCTTATCTTCAGAACGGAAATGTGGTTAAATATACTGGCGCTGATAGTTTGGTAGTTTTCAACTCCCCTGCAATCGAAAAAGAGATCAATGAGAAAGTTGCCTTGCAAATGGCAGAGAATAAGTCTGCTCCAGCGCAATTCAGCTCAGATAATAAACGCTTGGAAATCTTCATTGAAATACTCCCGCCAGAGATCCATGTGATACTAATGGGACATCAATACGATGTTTACCCGATGAGTCGCTTACTAAAAGAGCTCGACTGGCGGGTTAGCATTTGCGGCGATATCCTTAAGATTAACGCCCATATTAAATCTTATACCGATGAGATAGTTGCGTCTTCAGAATTCGACTCGCTGACAATTGACGAGCATACGGCAATAATTTTAATGTCTCATGATTATAAAACTGATAAGAATAATCTAATACGAGCATTGTCGACCAGGGCTCCATTTATCGGAATGCTGGGCCCGAGGGTACGCTCGGAGAAAATATGGCAAGAACTCGCTGAAAGCGGAAGTGAGATAAACGCTGAAGAAATGGAACGCATACATGCTCCGGTGGGTCTGGATATCGGTGCCGTAACGCCCGAAGAAATTGCTTTATCACTTGCGGCAGGTGTCAAAGCAGCATTCTCTACACGAAATGGAAGCTTTTTGAAATTCAGAGAGTCTCCTATCCATCCAAGAACCTAAATGATGGAAAGAAGCCAATCTCGTTTCAACGTGACACATTACGCCATTATCATTTTGGCAGCCGGAAATTCATCGCGTCTGGGAAACCCAAAACAACTTTTAACCTACAAAGGAAAAACTCTTTTACAAAGTTCAATCGACAGTGCAAAAGAGGTCGGCTCCGATCAGGTAATTGTTGTACTTGGCGCTAACAAAGACCTCATTGCAAACCGAATTAACGACAAGGGAATAATTTTAATAGAAAACGCCGATTGGGCGAGCGGAATGGCTTCTTCTATCAAAACAGGAATTGAGGCTCTAAAGGTAATTTCGCCTAAGATCGATGCGATTATTCTGATGGTATGCGACCAACCCTATGCGGATGCTGAATTGCTTAAAACGCTCTTGTTAAAGCAAGCGGATACAAATTCTGCTATTGTAGGATGCCGGTATGAAAACACTATCGGTACACCTGCCCTGTTTCACAGCAGTCTTTTTCCCGAACTTTTACTGTTGCAAGGCGACAGCGGTGCCAAAAAGCTATTTGAAAAATACAAAAAGGTGGCATCTTTCGTTTCATTTGAGAACGGAGGTATCGATATAGATACCTCAGAAGATTTTAAGAACTTGCCTAAATAACCTAACTTTATGTATGCTTATTGATTCATTCGACAGGGCTCATAATTATCTACGGATCTCTCTTACCGATAACTGCAATCTTCGCTGCTTTTATTGTATGCCCGAGGAGGATTATGAATTCACCCCGGCTTCGCGCCTTATGCAGCCGGCTGAAATAGAATCATTAGCCAAACTGTTTGTCGAAAATGGGGTAAATAAGATCCGGCTTACAGGCGGTGAACCACTTGTGCGGAAAGATGCTGCTGAAATTATTGAGCGCCTTTCCAAACTGCCGGTCGAACTTACGCTCACAACTAATGCGACCCGACTTCATGACTTTGTTGACGTGCTGGAAAAAGCCAAAGTAAGATCATTAAATATTAGCCTCGACACACTTGATCCCAACAAGTTTAATATCATCACCCGCAGGGATGGTTTTCAAACAGTAATGGAAAACATCCATCTGATGTTGAGCCGCAACTTTAATGTGAAAATCAACGTCGTTGTGATGAAAGGATTAAACGATAATGAGATCCTGGACTTTGTTGGCTGGACCAAAGATCTGCCGGTGCAGGTGCGCTTTATAGAATTTATGCCATTTGATGGAAATCGTTGGACAAGCAACAAAGTCTTCACCTGGAAGGATATGCTGACTAAGATTGAGGAAAAATATACGCCGCTCCGTCTTCACGATGGGATTCATGATACCGATAAGAAATATAAAATTGAAGGCCACAAGGGAAGCTTTTCTGTAATTAGCACCATGAGTGCGCCTTTCTGCGCCGGTTGCAACCGGATGCGTCTCACGGCTGATGGAAAGATGAAAAACTGCTTGTTTTCCACAAAGGAAACTGACCTCCTCGCTGCCCTTAGAAATAATGAGGATGTCTTGCCGCTTATACAGCAAAGTATTCATTCAAAGGCAAAAGAGCTCGGCGGACAGTTTACCAAAGACTTTGAAAAGATTCATACCGAAGATCTCACTAACCGAAGTATGATTAGTATTGGAGGTTAAATTTCAGTTATGCCTTTAGAATTGATTTCAGTAGCAGAAGCCAGGGATTTAATCGATAAGTATACTAAAGTCCTAAATCCGATAAAAATTTCCCTAATGGATGCTGAAGGGCTGGTATTAGCGAAAAATGGATTCGCCAAAACTGATGTTCCCCCGTTCAATCAATCTTCAATGGATGGCTATGCATTCAACTACGATCGCTGGAAAGAATCCGGTGAATTAAATATCGAAGGTGAGGTAGCTGCAGGCTCAGCCGTGAATGCTACGCTATTACCTCAACATGCAGTCAGGATATTTACGGGTGCCCCAGTGCCAGACGGCGCCGATACAGTGGTGATGCAGGAGAAGGTTAGCATAAATGATGGGAAACTGTTTATTGAAGATGGTGAATTAGTAAAAGGTTCAAACTTCCGGGCAAAAGGCAGCGAAATAATGTCCGGGGCGCTAGCCCTCGAAAAAGGATCGCTAATGACTCCTGCCGCAATCGGCTATTTGGCTGGAGTTGGAATTAATGAGATAACAGTTTATCCAAACCCTTCGGTTAGCATTATTCTGACAGGCGATGAGTTACAAAGGCCGGGGAAAGTGCTTAAGCACGGACAAGTTTACGAATCCAATTCCTTTGCCTTAAATGCGGCGCTCAGACAAGCAGGCATTTCGCGGATTGATTTTTTCTCTTCGGAAGATACCCTTTCCGCTCTAACAGCCATTATAAAGAAAGCGCTTGAAAAAAGCGATGTAGTTCTGCTAACGGGTGGAGTAAGTGTCGGCGATTACGACTTTGTGGTACGTGCCGCTACGGCAAACAGAGTCGAACAGGTATTCCATAAAATTCGTCAGAAACCGGGTAAGCCTTTGTTCTTTGGAAAGAAAAATCAACAAACAATATTTGGGTTGCCGGGTAATCCAGCTTCTGTATTGAGCTGCTTTTACGAGTATGTTTTACCTGCTTTAGGTCGCTTGAGTTTACGTAACACGGTTCTGAAAAGTCTAAAGGTACCCTTGAAAACTGCCTTAAAAAAACCAGCTGGCCTTACCCAGTTCCTAAAGGGATTTTACGACGGAGTGTCAGCCAGTGATCTCAAAGCCCAGGAATCTTTCCGGCTTAGCTCGTTTGCCAAAGCAAATTGTCTGATTAAACTGGACGAAGGAAAAGTAGAATTCAGCGAAAATGAACTTGTAGAAATTCACCTGTTACCCGAATATTATGGATAACATTTTTTTGTTTTATTGCCTTTTATTTGTGGTTGCTATGTTATACTCATCGGTAGGACATGGCGGCGCCAGCGGCTATCTCGCACTGATGGCTATCTATGCATTTTCGCCTGAGGTTATGAAACCTACCGCATTAATCCTTAATCTATTTGTTTCACTCACCTCGTTTATCCAATTCTATCGCGGTGAACATTTCAAGTGGAAAATATTCCTCCCTCTCGCCCTGACATCGATTCCATTGGCATTTGTGGGCGGAATGATCACGATGGAAGCGTCAATCTATAAGAAAATTCTGGGTTCAATCTTGTTTATTCCGGTTGTACGATTTCTGTTTTTCGCCAACATTCCCGACGACGAGTTGAAAAAATCCAATCTTACCCTTTCCATAGTTATCGGCTCACTGATCGGCTTTTTATCTGGGTTAATTGGGATCGGTGGTGGAATTATCTTGTCTCCTATCTTACTATTATTAAAATGGACTAATCAAAAGCAAACCGCAGCAATTAGCGCATTATTTATCTTTGTAAATTCCTTATCTGGATTAGCAGGTCAGTTCACAAAGGGCATCAGTGTTAGTTCTGACATGTTGACTTTCGTAGCTATCGCCTTCGCCGGAGGTATATGCGGAGCTTATCTTGGGGCGTTGAAATTCAAGCAGAATATCTTGAAAAATACATTGGCTGTTGTTTTAATGATGGCCGGCTGGAAGCTTATCTTTACATAATGCGGGTTAAAGTTTTAATATTCGGACAATTGACAGAAATCACCGGTTTGTCGGAAATTCATTTGAAAAATGTTTCGGACCGGGATGAACTCGTGAAAATGCTAAATCAGCAGTACCCCGGCCTTGCAGATTCAAAGTATGCGATAGCGGTTGATAAGAAAGTGATCAGCCAAAATACTGCGTTCGCAGAAAATAGCACTATCGCCCTTTTACCACCTTTTTCTGGCGGATAGTATGGCACGCATTAACGGAAACCCAAGGTATCAGCGTCAAACTTCACTAAAAGAGTTTGGCGAAACGGGTCAGGAGAAGCTTTACAATGCCAAAGTGCTGATCGTTGGAGCAGGTGGTTTGGGTTGTCCAGCTATCCAGTATCTTGCTGGCGCCGGGATAGGTAACTTAGGTATCGTTGATCACGATACAGTTTCCCTAAGCAATCTTCACCGCCAGGTTATCTACTCAACGGATGATATCGGTCTTTCAAAAGCGCTTCGAGCTGCCGACATCTTAGCATCGCTTAATCCCGAGATAGATATTGTCGCTTACAATGAGATGTTAAGTCCAACAAACGCCCTGAACATCATTTCCCAGTTTGATATCATCCTTGACGGCACAGATAATTTTGCTACCCGCTATATGATCAATGATGCCTGTGTGCTTTTAAAAAAGGTGCTGATATACGGTGCTATTTCTCGGTTCGAAGGCCAGGTAGCCGTTTTTAATTGTGATGCTAGCGATGGAGCAGTAAGAACAAATTACCGAGATCTTTTTCCAAATCCTCCAGCAGAAGATGAGATTCTAAACTGCGAAGAAGCTGGTGTTATTGGCGTGTTACCGGGTATTATCGGCACGATGATGGCAAATGAAGCGATCAAATTAATTACAGGAATTGGAACACCACTTATTAACCGGTTAATGACTTATAATTCACTAACCAATCAGATATATGAATTACAGGTTCCCGCCGGGGAAAACACACGGTCGCTTATTCCACAAGATTTTGCTGCATTCCAGAAAACCGACTATGATTGGTTATGTTCAAGTCATTCAGCAAGCCAGATCGATCTAAATTCATTTAAGCGGATGTTACAAGACCCTGCTGTATCGTTTATCGATGTACGAGAACTAAACGAAATTCCTGCGGTTGATGAATTTGATAATTTGAAAATGCCGCTTAGTACCTTCAAAAGTACGCTGGCGCAAATAACAGCCGACAATGTGGTGCTTTTCTGCCAATCGGGGAAAAGGAGTTTAAGCGCTGCCCGAATGTTTTCGGCGCATTTCGGAAATTCGAAAAAAGTGTATAGCTTAAAGGATGGCATTTCAGCCTGGAAGAATTTAAGGAACGTGTAATATGTCAGACAGAAAACCAAAAAATATTTTTACCGCAGGTCCGATACCCGCATCCTTCATCGCCGAAAGTATTCAGAAACATAGCACCCAAAAGGCAATCGGCGGGCATAGTATCTTCCTTGGCCAGGTGCGCGCTGATGAAACTGACCTTGGTGTAGTATCAGCAATAGAGTATACCGCTTTTGAGGAAATGGCTATTGAGAAAATGCACCTGATCCGCGAAGATATATTTTCTAAATATCCCTTAACCTGTATGCACGTACACCATAGCCTGGGGACGATAGCTGCCGGTGAGATCTGCTTGTTCGTCTTTACCTCTTCTGTACACCGCAAGGCTGCTATCGATGCCTGCGAAGAAACGGTGGAGCGATTAAAGGCGGATTTACCCGTTTGGGGAAAAGAAATTATCGACGGTGATAATCATCTGTGGAAAGTGAATACCTGAATTTATATAATATGCAGTCTGAAGCTAAAACAGTTGATGCGTATTTTGATGCGCTTCCGGAGGACAGGAAATCCGCCATGCAAAAGCTAAGGCGAGTTATTCTTGATAATCTACCGCCTGGGTTTTCAGAACAAATGAGTTATGGGATGGTTGGCTATGTTGTACCCCATGATACTTATCCGGCAGGGTATCACTGCGATCCGAAACTTCCTTTGCCATTCGTTAGTATTGCATCGCAAAAGAATTTTTTAGCTGTTTACCATATGGGAATATATGCTGATAACGAAATACTAAATTGGTTTACATCAGAATATTCAAAACATACCTCCACTAAACTCGATTTGGGAAAAAGCTGTATCCGGTTCAAGAAACCTGAGCAGATCCCCTTTGAACTGATTGGGCGGCTTATGAAAAAGGTTACGGTGAAAGAGTGGATTGATACCTATGAGAAGGTAATAAAACGCTAGCCAATTTTTGAATTGCAGGTCAAAGCTCAGTTAATTGCAGCACAATCTCCTCACATAACTGGTGGGTATGCAGTGAATCGTCTGTGGAGAATTGCGGTTTTCCGTTAGACTTAACAGCCTGAAGAAAATCGGCGACGATCTGTTCAAAACCCCGTTTATAGAGCATTGCGTCCCAATCTCCCATAGTTTTGCTGGTTTCGTCCCTGTTTATATGCACGCTTAACGAAGTCATGTTCACCGCAGTTCGCTTTTCAGCAGCGTTGAACACTTCCACTTTTTCTTCAATCACACCAGAATCCCGGTTCATAATCCCCAAAGCAATAGCTCCGTTTTCTGCTATTAACTGAATAACCACATGGTAAAGAAGTCCTCCTTTTTTCATCCCTTTCACGTTGAATTCTTTGGCAGGATATGGAAACAAATAGCTCAAGGTATCTACGACATGAATGAAATCATCGAAAACAAAAGTTCGTATATCTCCCGGCAAGGAGGTACGATTTTTCTGCATGATGACCATATTAGGATTAGCAAGCTGCTTCAGATCGCGATAAGCCGGTGCATACCGCCGGTTAAAGCCGACCATCAACATCAGGCTCTTGCTCTCCGCCAATTGCAGCAAGCTTTTTGAGGAGGCATAGTCATACGTTACAGGCTTATCTACATAAACATGAATATTTTTCATCAACAGCATTTGAATAATCTCAACATGACTCCCAGTCGATGTATGAACAAACGCTGCCTGAATGCCGCTATTCAGGAACGAGTCAAAGCTGTGATGGAGATTTGGAAAACGGTACTGCCTGCCAATTCGGAAAAGCTTTTCCAGATCGCGGGTATACAAATGAAGATCAATTTCCTTATTGCATAACACCGGAAGGTAGGCTTTCTGCGCAATATCGCCCAAACCTATTATCCCTATCTTTAGCACAAGTCGAACTGGTTTAAATCTACAATTATGACTAAAGACTTCACTTTCTTACTGTTTCTTGTTTCAGAACGGCCCATCCTTCAGGGTCTTCTCCGCCCAACACCCAAACCGAAATACCCCGAAGGTTATATTTTTTAAGCAAGTCAAGTTTTGGTTTCAAGGATTGCGCATCTTCAATGAACAAGTATTCGAACACTCCATCTTTATCCCACATCGCCCAGTTGACCTGAGCTTTTTCATGCCAAACCTTTTTAGCATTATTCTGTCCCAACAGGTGCTGCACCATAGGATATTTTGCACTTCTTCCATTTGCAAACCCTCCCCGCTCGGTGGTATAATCGGTAAACCAATGAACTGAATAGTTGGGAATTCCCATAGAAAGCTTTTCCGGTTTTACGCCCTGTGCAAGCAGATACTTGATAACCTGTTCCATCCACTCCGGACTTGCAACTGGTCCCGGAGGAGTGCGTCGGGTGTGCTGATCGTAAGTCATGATAGAGATGAAGTCTCCTATTTCTGAAAGTTCTTTGAACGAGTAGCCAGCCCGCCAATTCTCATACAGGAAAAGATGATAAGCGCTTGGCCCGCCTACATTCTCCGTTGCATGTACCAGAGCTGCTGAAAGCTGGAGTTTATTCTTATGAAGTGCTTCAGCAGTTTCTTTAAAATATAAGGTAAAGTCCGCCATATCACGAATACTCAGTCCTTCCAAATCGAACTGCCAGCCATCAAGATCATATTTTTTAGCATACTCAAGCATCATCTCAATCGACCGCTTCCGGGCAACAGGGTTTGTTACGATATCATGAAGCAGTTTCTGATCAAAGCCACTGTTAACAATCAAAGGCATCACCTTTATGTTATTCGCTTTTGCTAAAGAAAGTACCCGCGGATCCACAGAGCCTGAAAGGGTTCCTTCTTTACTAACTAAAAAGGTCTGCGGACATACAATTGATATCTGGCTTACATTTGCCCGGAAGCTCTCGAAAGACTCAGGCGTATTAACCATGTAAAACAGGTTCTCTGATTTAGTTTGGGCTTTTACTATTGATGTACTTATCATCAATATTATAATTATAATTCTTTGAATCATTGGTTTCTATTTTGTTGATGTAAATGTAATCATTGATGTTTATGGAAGCAACGAAAAAGAATTTGCCATATTGATCAATATAATTGTGACATTAAAACTGGTCTTTAATTAAACCTTATATCATTTACCAAATACGTGTGCGAATTAATAGCTTATTCAAATTATCTTTGCTTAAAAATTAAATAAATGATGCCTGTATTTTTCCCGAACCAACAGGAATTCCGAAAATGGCTCGCAGAAAATCCTATAAAAGGACCTGTAATTACTGGATAATGACCGCCAAACAGGAAAATACTAAGACAAGCAGATTAGAACGGTTGATAAAAGCTAGCGAGGCAGCATCCAAATTATAATATAAAGATTAAATTAGTTTCATGGAAATGGATGATAATAGAATGGATTTTACGAAAGACCTCAGGCTTGCTGTACTTATCGACGCGGATAATGTTCCTTATTCGAATGTTAGGCCTATGTTCCAGGAAATTGCAAAGTATGGAACTCCGACATTTAAGCGGATTTATGCGGATTGGACGAAGCCCACTGTTTCCGGATGGAAAAAAGTTCTTCTGGAAAATGCGATAACACCAATTCAACAGTATAGCTACTCAACCGGTAAAAATGCAAGCGACAGCGCCATGATTATTGATGCTATGGATATTTTGTATTCAGGAAAGGTTGATGGCTTTTGCATCGTATCGAGCGACAGTGATTTCACGCGGTTGGCAACACGATTGAGAGAAGCAGGAATGAAAGTTATTGGTATTGGAGAAAAAAAGACCCTCATTCCGTTTATAACGGCATGCGACAAATTCATCTACCTGGAAATTTTAAAGGACAATGAGGCTTCGACGGATGAAAATCAACCTGTAAAAAAATCAAGAAACAGTTCCCGAAAGCCGTCTGCGCCATTGAACAATATTGATAAAGAACTCATTAAACTTATGAAAGACAGTGTATCCGATCTCGAGGACGAGAACGGCTGGGCTTACCTTGGAAACCTGGGAAATCTGATCTTAAAAAAGAAACCAGACTTCGATTCGAGGAACTACAATTATCCCAAACTATTGCCATTAATTAAAGGGCTGAATATGTTTGAATTTGATGAGCGTTTAACGAGTAAAGGGAATATTAAGCATGTTTATATCAAGATTAAAGGATAGAATTCGGCCTTAGCATTATGCTTAAAGGTCAGAGGTAAAAGCTTCTGCCGCAAATACCCCCAACGAACGTTAGATTTTTACCGACAAATTCCCGACATTCACCGACAACTAAAGTAAATTCGCCTAATATGCATTTGCTGACCGGCTTTTATCCATTAGTTTAGATACAAATTAATACGATATGCAAAATCTAAAAAGCTCCAATCAAAAATCAGGTAAAGCCCTCGTTGGAATAATTTTACTGGGTGTAGGGTGTATTTTATTGCTCAGAACACTTGACATATTTTTCATCCCGGGTTGGATTCTAAGTTGGCCCGTTTTCATGATCGCTATCGGTTGTTTTATAGGTTCCCGCCAAGGTTTCGACCGCCCTTCGGCTTTTGTCCCTCTCATCATAGGAGTTATCTTTCTAAGTAACAAGGTACTTCCTGATTTGGATCTAAGTAGATTTTTCTGGCCTTTGTTAGTTATCGCCTTTGGGGTATGGATGATTATGGGCAGAAAGACGCCAAAAATGGATAATTTTGGAAACTGGAGTAGAAAATCGGGTGGCGATCCTGGTTCATGGTCGGCGACACAAACTGACCAGGCGTTTACCGGGACAGGCGACCCTTTGAATCCTGATCAAGCTAATTCTGCACCATTTCCTGAAGACCGGGTTGAATCCGTTTCAATATTCGGCGGGGTTAAGAAAAATATCGTTTCCAAGAACTTCCGGGGCGGCGAAATAGTCAATTTTTTCGGTGGCTCCGAACTTAACCTAATGCAAGCAGATATTAACGGACGGGTGCATCTGGAAGTAGTACAGGTATTTGGAGGTACAAAAATCATCGTCCCTGCGAACTGGACCGTCCATTCTGAAATGGTTGCCATATTCGGCGGAATTGAAGATAAACGACCACCTCAATTAAATGCATCCGCGGAAAAAGTCTTAGTAATTCAGGGTACATCTATATTCGGAGGCATTGATATCAAAAGCTTTTAAAAAAGCAAATAAGAATTCTGTTATCTACCAGTAAGAACCTATAAAAAACAGCGGTGTCTCAGCATCAAATCAGGTCTTCCTCCAATTCAGGCTCTGTTCTGTCAAAGAATAAGATCACCTTGATTGTCATTCAGTGTATAGTAATTTGTGTTCTAGCGCAATCCGCTATTTTATTCTGGTATGGCTTTACACCAGCAACTTCGTTGATCGACGGCTCAGTCAGTACGCTGTTGCTGGCCGTTGCATGCTACCTTATTGGTAATAATCTGAAATATTACCGGCCAGAAAAAAACAGGTATCTGCTTATGCTGATGTATTGTGCTATTCTGTCTTCGATTTGGCTCTTAGTTAATCATTGGATTCTTGACTCTCTAGTGTTAACTGATCCTCACTATGCAGAATTTCTATATAATTCATTGCCTGTACGATTTTTTCTGGGGCTTTTGATGATCAGCCTCATGGCTATGATAAGCGTTGTATATTATACTCAACAAGATCAGAAAGAAACAGAAAAGCGCAAAATCGAAGCAGAATCGCTGGCGAGAGAGGCAGAGCTTTACAACTTAAGACAACAACTCCAACCTCATTTTCTTTTCAATAGTCTTAATTCTATTACCGCACTTATTGGGAGCAGGCCAGAGGAAGCAAGAAAAATGATTCATCAGCTTTCAGACTTCCTGCGTGGCACCCTTAAGAAAGAAGATCAGGCACCAGTTACCCTTGAAGCTGAACTTGAACACCTTCAACTTTACCTTGATATAGAAAAAGTAAGGTTTGGGCATCGATTATCTACCGAGATTTCATTTCACGAATCCTGCAGGCCACTCCTTTTGCCTCCAATGCTGCTACAACCAATAGTGGAAAATGCGATAAAGTTTGGCCTATATGACACCACAGGTGTAGTTACTATTAGCATTTTTGCGGAATGCGTTGAGAATGAACTCCATGTAACCGTTCAAAACCCATATGATCCTGACACGACGCGACCCAGGCATGGAACAGGCTTCGGACTGAGCGGAGTTAAACGACGATTACATTTATTATTTGGGCGCACCGACCTATTGGAAACTACGTCCTATACCCATATATTTACAACTACTGTAAAAATCCCTCAGGTTTAAACATGCGTGTAATTTTAATTGATGACGAGCCTCTGGCCCGTTCGGTAGTAATAGAATATCTGCAGTCGTGGACGCAGATTGAGATCGTTCAGGAATGCAGCGATGGCTTCGAAGGTGTTAAGGCAATTGCACAATATGAACCTGACTTAATTTTTCTGGATATTCAAATGCCTAAAATTAATGGCTTCGAAATGCTGGAACTCATCGATCAGCCACCTTCAGTCATTTTCACTACTGCATTCGACGAATATGCCATCAAAGCTTTTGAAGAACATGCTATTGATTATCTTCTAAAACCCTTTACTAAAGAGCGGTTTGACAGAGCTGTGCAAAAATGGCTGGATACAAAACCAAGTGCTGAAGCCAAAAAAGATACAGCCCAGATACTCGATAATATTCAAACCTCATCGCCCAGAAATGAACGCGTTGTTGTAAAAACGGGCAACAAAATCAAGATAATACCAGTAAATGATATAATTTTCCTTGCTGCTGATGATGACTATGTTAAAATCCACACCGCCGAAGGTTCGTTTCTAAAAAATAAAACCATGGCTTATTTCGAAAAGCTTTTAGGTGAGGATGATTTTGTACGGGTGCACCGCTCGTACATTGTCAAGATCGATGAGATCACCCGAATAGATCCCTATGAAAAGGAATCGCATTTGGCTATTCTCAAATCGGGCGAAAAAATTCCGGTAAGTAAAACGGGCTATCCGAAACTTAGGCAGGTATTAGGACTTTAAGAAAGTTGAAAGTTGAGAGCGCTGATTCCCGACATCTGCAGGTACTTTCAGTTTTACGCCTTGAATCTCCTTCTGTCCGTCGAGACTTATAACTATAACTTATAACTTACAACTTACAACTTACAATTTACAAGTCAAGAAAGCAGTGCTTTCCAGGCCTCGTCAACCCTCCCCTTATCTAAGAGTTTCCGGGCGTACTGATGCAGCTCCCGTTCCCGATTGCTGTTGTCACCGATAGTTGAATCGAGTATCTGCTTAAGTTCAGGGGCAGATTGAAACTCCATAATTTCTTTATCAGATGGAAGTCGTTCCACGTTCCCGAGCTGGCCTAAATTATTTCCTGTCAGGACTGCTGAATTTCTGATTGCCGATGGTATAGAGTCAACACCAATTCCTAGAGTTCGCACAGGTTTTTCAACCTTAAAGAGATTATCTTTAGTCACTCGGCAATACCAATCTCCCCCTAACCTCGCTACGAGGTCAATTTTTTCCTGATCAATCTTGCCGGTATCATCCAGAACCTCATCGCGGATGTGGATGCGTTTAATTTCGGCCACCACCAGGTTTCCTGCACCGGCTTTTTCGCCCAAAGCAATAACTTGTTGTATGAAACATTCCATCTGAACCGGTGATTCAGCCACTCTGGGAGGCTTCACCAATTCAGACGCTAGTGGAGTAAATCCGGCCTTTATAAATTCGTTAACTCCTTTAGGATATTCGACACTTGCCAGGGATGTTTGTCTGACCATATCATAGTTAACAATGTTGATCACGCATTCGGGCACTTCAATGACATTTTCCAGACTGTGTTTTGTCGTATTATCCCTCACCCTCCTTGCCGGAGAAAATACACAAATGGGCGGATTAGTGCTGAACATATTGAAAAAACTGAACGGGCTAAGATTAACATTACCAGCATGATCAATTGTTGACACAAAACAAATTGGGCGCGGTGCAATGGCATATTGCAGGTAATTTTGCAATTCGGCGGTGGTGAGGTTAGAGGGAATTAGGGTTAACATATTAAATTCATTGTGAGCCAAGAATCAAGAGCCAAGAATCAAGACGCATGATGGTTAATAAGATCAATGACATGGTTCTAGGTTTTGCCACTGGTAAGACAATTTATTGATAATATAATATACATTTCTGACTTGGCTTCCTGCTCTCTTTTATTTCTGATCAAAAAATCTTAATAGCTAATTGCCACAATCTTGGTTCTTGATACTTGATTCTTGATTCTTGATTCCTAACCGTTCTTTTTCAATTTAAGTATCGACCAATCAGTATCCGCCCGGCGAATCGTATTGGTGAGGCGACCAAGTCCTGTAATTTCCATTTCGACAATATCTCCCGGCTGAAGCCATTGTGATTTGAAATCTGGATTGTTCAATAAGCCTGTACCGTTTAATTCCAAAAAACATCCTGTTCCTACCGTTCCTGAACCGATAACATCGCCCGGCAAAACATCTACTCCATAGGAACAGCGTTCAATAATTTCCGCAAAGGTCCAATCCATATCACCCATTGAACCCGACGAAACTTCGGTTCCATTGACCCAGCATTTCATTGAAAGGTTGTAGGCATTTCCGGTATGACCGGCCTTCGGCGATGTTTTATATTTCTCCAGCTCATCCGGTGTTACCAGCCAGGGTCCAATGACAGTAGAAAAATCCTTTCCTTTTGCCGGTCCGAGGTTAAGAACCATCTCCTCCATTTGCAAAGTTCGGGCGCTTAAATCGTTCATAATCATATACCCGGCAATATAAGAGTCTGCTTCAGATGCTGGAATATTCTTTCCTCTCTTACCAATTACGATAGCCGCTTCCAGCTCGAAATCAAGTTTTTCAAAATGGTCAGGCATGCATTCAATATCGCCTACTCCTTGAATTGCATTATGATTCGTAAAATAAAAAATAGGGTACTGATCGAATTCAGGAACCATTTCGACCCTGCGATTCCTTCTGGCTGAAGCAACATGCTGCCGAAACGCATAACCATCCCTGCAGGACGACGGATGAGGCACAGGGGCTAGCAGTTCATAAAATACCTCCTCTTTGGCTTTCTGCTTTCCAGATTTAATCTGACTATCTACTTTTTTTGCGCGCTCCATCAACTCATCACCCCCGCCCAAAAACTCATTCATATTGTCAGGAATGAGCTTATCACAAGAATTAAGGTTATAAATATGTCCGTTAATAAAAACACCCAGGTGCTCACGGTCTTCGGTTTTATAGGAAACTAGTTTCATAAAGGCTCGGTTTGGTTAGCGGCTTAGTCAAAACTAATGATTTGAGTCAAGGTTTTGGCAAAAATGATTATTTGGTTGTTTTGCCACGCTGCGCTCGCAATGACAATGATTGGTAGTTGTTATGCTGGGCAGAAAGTCGCTCGGTACGTTTGGTGGAAGTCCTGGTTCCTGGTTCCTGGCTCTTGGTTCGCGAACATAAAACTTTCATTCGAAGAAAACGTTACCTTTATACCACCAATTATAAAAACAATAAATTCTAATCTATGCCTGTTTATCATACATTAGGATCTATTCCTCATAAAAGACATACCGTTTTCCGTAAACCGGATGGAACACTCTATGCCGAGGAATTGGTCTCTACTGAAGGATTTTCCAGTTTGTATTCACTGGTATATCATACCCACCCGCCCACCATTGTAAAATCCTTAGGTGAGCCATACTCTGTCGAACCTAAAATTGCGCGGGAGAAGCATCTAAAACATACCAGTCTGGTTGGCTTTAATATTAAACCGGAAGATGACTTTTTAGAAAGCCGCAAGCCAATCCTGGTAAATAGCGACCTTCATATTTCACTGGCTGCCCCCCGGAAATCCATGATTAACTATTATTACAAGAATAGCCAGGCCGACGAAGTCATATTTATCCATGTCGGTAGCGGAACGCTTAAAACAGGCTTTGGGAAGATTAAATTTGCTTATGGCGATTATTTGGTAATACCCCGGGGTACTATATATCAGATGGAATTCGACACCGAGAATAACCGGCTTTTTATTGTGGAAAGCTTTAGTCCAATAAGAACTCCCAAACGATATAGAAATTCGTGGGGCCAACTCATGGAACATTCACCATTTTGCGAACGGGATATTAAAAGGCCACAAGATCTTGAAACCAAAGATGAAGTTGGAGATTTTAAAGTTTTAATAAAAAAGCAAGGAGTTATTTATCCTTATATATATGGTACTCATCCCTTTGATTTTATCGGTTGGGATGGATTCCACTATCCCTGGGCATTTTCAATCCATGACTTTGAGCCAATTACAGGCAGAGTGCACCAGCCACCGCCCGTCCACCAAACATTTGAAGGGCATAATTTTGTGATCTGCTCGTTCGTACCCCGTAAATACGATTACCATCCTGATTCTATTCCAGCTCCTTATAACCACAGTAATGTTGACAGCGACGAAGTTTTATATTATGTAGATGGCGATTTCATGAGCCGAAAGAGTGTTGTCAAAGGCCAGATAACTTTGCACCCGGGCGGAATACCTCACGGGCCGCACCCTGGAACCGTAGAAAAATCGATTGGTCAGGAAAAAACCGAAGAGTTAGCTGTAATGATAGATCCCTTTAAACCTTTGATGCTAACGGATTACGCCATAAGTATTGAGGATGAGTCATACCATAAAAGTTGGCAGGAAAATGTAGAGTAACAACTCTCAAAATCTAAGAACATGAAAACTGAAACACTAGAAAATAATGCACAAGACACCGATTTTCTTCCTTTAAACGGGACAGACTACCTCGAATTATATGTCGGTAATGCTAAACAAGCTGCACACTTTTATAAAACTGCGTTTGGCTTTCAAAGTCTTGCATATGCTGGGCCTGAAACTGGAGTGAAAGACCGCGCGTCTTATGTATTGATTCAAAACAAAATCAGGCTTGTACTAACCACTCCGCTTTATCCGGACCATCCAATTTCGGAACAACTAACCAAACACGGAGATGGGGTAAAGATCATCGCACTTTGGGTTGAAGATGCATATAAATCTTATAATGAAACTATCTCTCGTGGGGCTGAAAGCTATATGGAGCCGCAAACTCTTGAGGATGCAGATGGTGTTTTAAAAATGAGCGGAATTTATACCTATGGTGAAACCGTTCACTTATTTATAGAAAGAAAGAATTACAAAGGCCTTTTTATGCCGGGTTTCAAAAAATGGGAAAGCCACTATAATCCCGAACAAGCAGGGTTACTTTATGTCGACCATTGCGTGGGGAACGTAGGTTGGAACCAGATGGACAAATGGGTGAAGTTCTACGAGGACATCATGGGCTTTAAAAACATCCTGACCTTTGACGACAAGCAAATTTCGACGGAATATTCTGCGCTGATGAGTAAGGTTATGAGCAACGGAAACGGTTATGTTAAATTTCCGATAAACGAACCTGCAGAGGGCAAAAAAAGATCCCAGGTTGAGGAATATCTGGATTTCTATGGTGACGAAGGTGTTCAGCACATTGCTATTGCAACAAATGATATTGTTGACACTGTTACTAAGCTACAGGAACGTGGCGTAGAATTTCTGAAGGTACCAACTGTGTATTACGACGATCTTGAAAGCCGGGTAGGGAAAATTGAAGAGGATATTGAGCCTTTAAAGGAACTTGGTATCCTGGTAGACAGGGATGAAGAAGGATATCTTCTTCAGATATTTACAAAACCCGTCGAAGACCGACCGACGCTTTTCTTCGAAATCATTCAAAGGAAAGGGGCAAAATCATTTGGAGCTGGGAATTTTAAGGCGCTTTTTGAAGCATTGGAAAGGGAGCAGGATTTGAGAGGGAATTTGTAAGGGTTTGAACCGCGGAGGACGCAAATTCTTACGCAAAGAACGCGAAGTAATTGCTGACGGGCTGAAATCCGGTTTTTGACCACGGCGGATACGGATTGTTCACGAATCTTAACGGCGACATTGAATGTGACGGCGTTTAGTCGCGTTAGGGATCGAAGTGAAAATCCTTTTTGTGCGCAGCGCAAAAAGATTGGAAAGAAGAGCCCGGGCCCGCTACCGCGGGCAACGCCATAAATCAAAATTCCTCTAGCTTTCATTTTCCATTTGCCCCGAACAATCTTATTCAATCAATTTTCTTTAATAAAATTATAGCGCCCATTACTACAATATTCAATCTAGAATGAAATTGA